>Ga0182749_1000075_pt1 | contig 130208 bp, 99 predicted proteins | sample eDN3rd37CKraftMG_FD_128875 | JGI IMG/M metagenome (GOLD analysis project Ga0182749, IMG submission 128875) | Enriched Miracle-Growth compost microbial communities from Emeryville, California, USA - eDNA 3rd pass 37_C Kraft MG (version 2) (version 2) ...
CGGTGGCCACGCCGCAGGTAGAATCTGCACCAGTGTTCCATCGCGCACGCGGGGCGCGGCCAAGTACGACCAAGCGATGGTGATGCCTTCTCCGGCCTCCACGGCTGCTATCGCGGCTGAGGCATCGTTGAACTCCAGGAGCGACTTGAGTGACTTGGGGAATTCGGCGTTTGCAGACCAGTCGGCATTCGGCATCAGCCCGTTGAAGGCGATGAACGTATGCTGCTTGAGGTCCGCAGGTTTCTTCGGGCGCCCGTGCTTCCTGAGATAGGCCGGACTGGCAACGAGCATACGGCGCACTTCGCCGACGTGGCGCGCAATCAGCGTTGAATCCGGCAGTTGCCCGACGCGCAAGGCGACGTCGATGCCGTCCTCGATGAGATTGGAGATTCTATCGAGAAGGACGACGTTGGCGGTTATCCGGTCATGGGACTTGAGAAAGCCGGTAAGGAGAGACGGCATCAGCAAGCGCCCCATCGTGACCGGGGCCGTGATGGTGAGATGGCCAGCGGGCACGGCATTGGTCCCGGTCACCTCCCCTTCGGCAAGCTCGAGGTCTGATAGGAGGCGTTGCGCCCGCACCAGCAGACGTTGCCCCGCCTCGGTCAACCTAACCTGCCGCGTCGATCGGGTGAAAAGCGCCGCCCCAAGCCGCTGCTCGAGTCCGGCGATGATGCGCGTGACGGCGGGAGGCGAAGATTTGAGCCGCTGCGCCGCGGTGGCGAAGCCGCCTGTTTCGGCGATCGCCACGAAAGTCTCCAAGTCGCGAAAGCGATCCATCCATAATTCCTATTTGTGGAATAAAGAGTTTCACATTAGGCGCATTATTACAAGCGCGGTTCTGGCGCAGAATCTCCCCATAAGGGAAGGACACGTCATGGCGCATACGCGAAGGACACTCCGACTGTCAGCTCTGGTGGGCAGTCTCTTGATGGGATTTGTATCGATGCCGGCTATCGCGGAAAACCTCACGCAGGTCCACTACCGCACCGAGAAGGTTGGAGAGGTCGAGTTCTTCTACCGTGAAGCCGGACCGGCAGACGGCCCGGTGATCCTGCTCCTGCACGGGTATCCGACCTCGAGCCACATGTTCCGCAACCTCATTCCCGCGCTGGCTGACCGCTACCGCGTCATCGCGCCGGATCTCCCCGGCTTCGGGTCCACCAAGGCGGCGCCGCGCGGGCAGTTCGCTTACACCTTCGATAACCTGGCCAAAGCAACGGATGCGTTCACGCAAGCGCTGAAGCTTGAGCGCTACGCCCTCTACGTGTTCGACTACGGCGCCCCCGTCGGCTTCCGGTTGGCGGCGGCGCACCCGGAACGGATAACGGCCATCATCAGCCAGAACGGCAATGCCTATGAAGAAGGCTTGCTTGATGCGTGGGGGCCGATACAGACCTACTGGCACAACCCGACACCGGAAAATCGCGGTGCGCTGCGCGAACTGCTGACGCCGAAGACGACAAGGTGGCAGTACGTCGAAGGCGTGAAGGACGCATCGCTGGTCAGCCCGGATGGTCCCATCCACGACCAGACCATTCTCGACGCCCCGGGCGCAGACGAGATCCAGCTGGACCTCTTCGGCGATTACAAATCAAACGTCGCCCTGTATCCCGCGTGGCAAACCTACTTCCGCGCGCAAAAGCCGCCGCTGCTGGCGGTGTGGGGCAGGAACGATCCGTTCTTCAGCCCGAAAGGTGCGGAAGCCTTCAAGCGGGATATCCCCGAAGCCGAAGTGCACCTCCTGGACACCGGGCATTTCGCCCTGGAGACGCACGGCGGAGAAATCGCCGACATCATGCGAGACTTTCTCGCGCGAAATCTACCGCAGCGCTCCAGCCATGAATAGAGGAGGGCCCCGATGGGCGCGGGCAATCTGCTGGGTGGTCGCGATGGTGGTCTACTTTTCTGCGGCGGCCTCGGCGCAGGAGGCAGTGTGGCCCGAGAAGAGCCACTATCGGTTTCAGGAGGTACTGGGCCGCAAGATCTTCTATCGTGAGGCAGGCGATCCGAAGAACCCCACTATCCTCCTCCTGCACGGCTATCCGTCATCATCACATACCTACCGGGAGCTGATCCCGCTGCTGTCAGGGCGCTACCACGTCGTTGCACCGGACAACCTCGGCGCGGGCTACAGCGACAAGCCCGATCCCGATCAATTTGCCTATACGTTCGACGTGTTGGCCGATCACACCGAGGCATTCGTGAATGCCCTCGGCCTCAGCAGCTATGTTCTCTACATGCAGGACTTCGGAGCGCCGGTCGGCTACCGGTTGATGATGCGTCAGCCCGAAAAGCTGAGGGGCCTCGTCGTCCAGAACGCGAATGCGTATTTGGATGGCCTGACCGAGGAGCGGCAGCGCTTCTTCAAGGAGGCGCATGACGACCGCTCGCCAAAGGGCGTCGCGCGGCTGATGGACTTCACCGGCCGTACGGCCGTCGTCGATAAGCAGTATCTTAGAGACGTGAAAGGCCGCGAAGACATCATGAGCCCGGACGGCTGGACGCTCGATCTCGCCTTCCTGCAAAGCGAGAAGGACCGCAGGATCCAGGTGCAACTGTTCCAGGACTATTACAACAACCTGCTCGCCTATCCGCAGTGGCAGGCGTTCCTCCGCAAACGGCAGCCGCCGACATTGATCGTGTGGGGCAAGAATGATCCAGCCTTCGTCCCCGCCGGTGCCATGGCCTATTCTCGCGATCTCCCGAAAACGGAACTTCACCTGCTCGATGCCGGGCATTTTGCGGTGGAGGAGATGCCGGCAACGATCGCGCGGCACATCACCCGCTTTATGATCGGCTTGTAACTTCGCAGACGGAAGTCGCGGCGCCGACGGTTCGGATGCGTTTCGTTTCGACGTTGGTCACAAGTATGGCCGCTCATGGCCCTTCGCGGCCTATCCATTTCGGCCGAAGCGTCCCATGAGCCGACATCCCTGGTAGCAGACATCGATGCGGGCTGACGCGATCAGGATGTCCGTTGTTGCGGGTACTCCGGCCGCATTGAGCGATCTCCGACCGCCGTTATTGACAAGAAAGCCGACACCCACTCGATTGACATTCACATAGCCGCTGCTCGCTCAGCAGCAGACCATGCTGTGACGCCGACACTTCATTTGATCTGGTTTCGCTGTATCCGTGCCGATGACGACGCCAAGCGGATGTTGCCGGTCTGCCGGATCTTTAAGAGGTAGTTGCGCACCCAGTTCCTCGAAGCCAGAGAGCGTGAAGTGACTGATAACGCCGACATAACGAGCGATCTAGCCATCCCACCTGCTATGGATGCGGTGGTCGTCAGCTACGATGGTAACCTAGGGGACCTCAACTTACATGAACTCCAGCAAGCGCTGCAGGCCGCTGTTCCTGACGCAAACGCTCTGACCGATGCCGAGCGTCGTGGCGCTTACGCCGAAACGCTACCCTTCGGCCTCATGCCCAGCCGCGGTGCCAGTCCGTGGGGTACTTATTTCGGACCTCAGGGATCTCGCGACCGCCAGGATGGCACTACCGTCCACTTCCCCGACATCGCTGGCGCTGACACCAAAACGCTCGCCCATTGGATGGACCGTGCGCGCAGTCTCTCGCAGCCCGTTCTCAAGGCGCGATATGGCGATGTTGCATGGGATATGGCACCGCTGATCAACGGCGCGCGGCGCGATCCCGAGATGGCGCGTCTCGCCATCGACGCCTATCTCGCCGCCCCTTTACTCTCCCCGGCACCCAATCTCTATCACCGGGTGGAGGCCGTGTCGCGGTCGCTGCACCTCGCAATCCTCATCAACGACCATTCCCGTGTCGAAGCGGCGCGCCTTGCCTTGATCGACCTGCATCGCGAGGCGGTGAAGTCTCGCTCGCAGTGGTGGAACACGTTCGAGACACTGATCAACAACAAACGCGCTGGCGTGACTGCCGCCGAGCGAGACGAGCTTGTGGCGAGTCTTGAAGGCCTACTGGGCGATTGTGCCGACCCCAGTGATCCTGGCAAATTCAACCCGCATGATGCGGAGAGCATCGTCAAGCGGCTTGTCCCTGTCTACCGAAAGTCGAACAAGCCGGGCGAGATCAAACGCCTGCGTACGGTTCTCGGCAAGACGTTCGAGCACTTCGCCAGCATTGCCGATCCCATGCTGGCGTCGGTCGTGCTGCAGACCGCCGTTGACGCCTACCGTGACGCTGGCCTTGGCGACGACAGCAAGCGTACCCGCTCGCTTATGGAAGAGAAGATCGGCGCTGCCGCTGACGCCATGGTGCCCATTTCGACCGACATCGAAATAAAGGGCGAGGACATGGAGAAGTTTCTCGCCAGCGTCGTGGTCGACAATCCGGGCCAGAGCCTGGCCAACATCGCCGCCCAATTCCTCTGCAACCGACTGCAGCTTGAACATCTCCTGCAGGAAGTCGCCAAGGAAGCGCCCCTGCAGGCCATCCTGACGCAGACGATCATGGCAGGAGACCATGTCGCCGCGAAGGTCGGCTCCCTCGCCGAGGACTCGAACGGCCGTGTGATTGCCCAAGCCGTGACCAGCTTCACCTTCGACAGCATCTGGCTTCATCAAGCGCTTGCGATGGCGGTGGAGCGCCACTCCCTCACGCCGTATCATATCGTGGCCTGGGCTAACCACCTCGGCCTGTTCAATGACGTAAGCTTCATGCTCGAGGGCGTTGCCGCCTGGTATGAGGGCGACACGGTCAAGGCGCTGCACGTGCTCGTGCCACAGATTGAGGCCGGTCTGCGCAACATGGTCGGCAAGCTCGGCAAACCCGTCACCAAGCCGCACGGAACGCTGCAAGGCGTTGGCGTATCCATCAACATGGGCGACATTCTCAACAACAAAGACATTACCGACGCGCTCGGACCCGACATCACGCTCCACTTCGTGGCACTCTATGCTGATCCGCGCGGCCGCAATCTGCGCAACCATCTCGCGCATGGACTGATCACCCGCCAAGCTGCGTCACGAGACGCCACCAACTGGCTCATCCACTCGCTGTTGGTCTTTGGCGTCTGGGACAAGCTGGCTCAGGTGCGACGGCCTCAGCCGGCGTCCCCCGATAGTCCGCCGGCACCATTCCAGTGAATTCGCATGCTGTCCATTTTGGCGCCCCGGCTCCGATGCTCCCGCTAGCAATCCCCACCAACCACCTGAGTCATCGCAAATTTGCAGACAATCAAGGGTTATAGGATTGCATTGGTTGTGCTCAATATGGACGTCATTGAGGTCGATCGCGCTTGGTGTGCCCAACGCCCTGCGGGTGGGCCATGGCGATCATCGCCACGCAGCCGGCCCACAGTTTGGGCAAGACACAAAGCTACCTATGCGACGCTGCATTTACTGCGACCGTGACAAGGACGACGGCGAGTTCACCGACGAGCATATCTGGCCGGACGGGCTAGGCGGCGACTACCTGCCCAAGGATGTCTGGCGCACAGACGATGTCTGCGGCCGGTGCAACAACCTTTCCGGCCTCTTTGTAGATGGCGGCTTCATCAGGGGATGGGCGGGAACCGCGGAACGCTTCACCGGTGCATACGAGTACCTGAAGCGGCCGTCACCCGGCGTGCTGCCGCTCGCCTACATGGGCCGCCTTCCGGACGCCGATTGCGCAGACAGTGACATTGCCGAATTTTGGCTCGGGCCGTGCGGCGCCCATATCGTCCACATACGCCCCCAGGACACCCAGGATGATTGGTCGGCCTACGCCGGCGGTGATCCGCGCGCCAAGAAGCTGGCAGCCGGTCGGGCATACCTCAGCTTCACGTCCGAGCAACCGTTTTGGGTGGTCGCGAGCCTTAACTCATTTCGCGCCCACTTTCGGAAGGCCTCGCGCTTCATCGTCAACGCCGCTGTTCCATCTCAATGGTCGGATGCCTTCACGGAGGTTAACCGATCCGACCCGCAGCAGCAGCGGGACCTCAAGGTCGTCGATGCCGTCGCGTCCAAGGCCTCCAAAGGCGAGACGGTTCATTCCCGGGTGATACTTGCCGTCGACACCGGCTCCCGGCTGCTCGCCAAGATCGCCCTCGCCCTTGGCTACAAGTTGCTCGGTCGTGATTTTCTCGCGACGTCCTACGCGGCCGACCTACGAAAAGCCCTGTGGGAGCGGGATTTCTCCGCGCGCCAACAGATCCCCGTCCGCGGCAGCGGCTACCTTCATGGAGCGAATCCACTCGGCGCTGTCACCTACCCCATGGCATGGCCCGGAGGCTGGGTCCTCCTCGTCAAGGTCGTCGAGGGCAAGCTTGCATGTTCGGTGTTCACGCCGTCCGGCAAGGCCATGGTGATCATGATCTGCGACGATGCGAGCCTGGTTGCCAAGCTGCCGGGTGAATACATCGAAGGCCAGGTCTGGCTCGCCGTGCCGACGCTCGCCAAGTCGGCGGGGCCGTTTGGCCTCGCAGCGTTCCTGGGCCACGTCACCGGCAACGCGCCCATTGCGGATCTCCAGAGCATTGAGGCGGAGCGGGCCGATCCCAGCCTGTTGCCAAAGTGCAGATAATGCCGGCGTGCGACTGTTTTCGGGCCCAAGATCGAGACAGGAGTGTCTCTACTTTCGGACAAAGTTGATGGCACGATAGGAGGATCGAACTGAGCGGATATTTATGTCTGCAGTTGGGATGGCGATCCGTTGTCCTCGCGCCAGTCCACTGAAGCCGTTAAGGCGCCCATGGCCCTCAGCTCGCGATCAACTCATGGCTGCTCGTGACTGACGAGCGGACCTCGGGGATGTGGTTAGATCGGATCATCCAGAAGAACTCCCAGAAAGGCATTCGGGAAAGCTTCTCGAACTGCACGCCCACCCCTGACGACCCCTTCGATCTGAGCGGCGGTTTGAGCGGTGGCCTTGCGCAAATTTCGTCCGTGACCAAAGTGACTAAATCCGGGTTTGCAGCGCCTTTGAAACATCCCACGCGATCGGCTACGCTCAGCCACGCGGATGCAATCGAGCGTTTGGGATTTTCACGCGGAACCAAAGGCCCATCGAGGGCGGCCACGTCGGCGCGAAATCCTGGGGGTAGGCACGCAAGCCGCGCGCTCTTGCTTGAGCCGACTGCTTCAGCACCAAACTGCCCCGCCCTATACCAGGCAACACCGGTGGTAGCGCGCCTCGTAGAGAAGCCGACGTCAATCCCTAAGAGCGTTTTATCAATTAGCATGCGTGGCACGGCGTGTTGCCCACTGCAAAATCGAAGCGGAACTCCGGTGGTTGCTGCTCTTACACTATCGCACGTTCAGTTGTCCCGCTGGTGACCGCTCGACTTCGAGTCAGGCACGACTTCTGAGTGAATGTGCATAACTTTTGGCCGCGCTATCTTACCGGCGATACCATCGCTCCATTGCGAATCAATTCTTTGGAGCAATGTGATGAGCACAAAGTCGAAAATCGTCGGCGGTATTGGCGCTCTATTCGGTGCTGGCGCTCTCAAGGCCCTTCTAACAAAGGGAGCGCTCGTGGGCGCCGGGACCCACACCCTGATTACCGGCACCGAGCTTGGCACTGTGCGTGCTTTTCCGCGCACTGTTCCGGCGATAGAGCGCGGGCTGGAAACCAGCGCCATCGCAACACGTACAGTTGGGCATGCTGACGATGCGCGTCTGCCTGTAAGCGTTGATGCTGTGGGCGCCCACAGTGATGACGCCACACACCAAGAGTCTCGGTCGAGAAAAGTGATCGAGAAGGCCCTCGATGTCGCAACGGATTTGCCTCTCGACCAGTCCAGCAACGGATCGGACGACGACAAGAACCGGAATAAAAAACAACCGCCGATAGTGCGTCCCATCGGTAGGGAGCTGACAGGATCGGCGCTAATGGACGTCGCAAAGAGTCCAGGTTACCTGCAAAACCTAGAGGAGCGTGAACGCATCAGACGCATTTTGGGCAGCGGTTCCCCTTCGACTCGTTAGCCCGCGGTGACGGCAGCTGCCAGTTGTCAGGGTGGTGGGCGCCCCTGGCGCCGCATACGCGGCAGCCTGCGATGGGCACGATGTGGTCGATGACATTGCCGAGCTTCTTCGCGTTGATATGGACCCGTCACCAGTGGGGCGCCGCTTAAAGTCCGCCACGAGGTTCCGGGGAACACGTCTCACCGTCGAAATGTCCCAATTGCGGACATAGCGAGGCAATTGGTGCATGGACTTCAGCTCGCCTACGGACGTGTCTGTTGATGAGCGGAAAGCCGCCATTCCAAGATCAATTTAAGATAGGGGTCTTGCCGACTTTGCCTCGGTCTTTCTGGCCTCGAAAGTTGCGACAAGAAAAGTGGCCATGGCACCGGACAAATTCACAGCAAGCTCTGCGTGCCTTGCAAGAGGTCGTGCGCGTTTCGGACCAGGACTATGCGCGTCACTAAGCTTGTTGCGCAGTGCGCCCAACGATTCGACTACGGACTGGCAGCTGCCTAGGATCTGTTTGAAAACTTGCTCCGTGTGATCGTCGGGCGCGAGCTTCAACACTTTGGAGAGCTTGCGGTACAGTACCGGGAGATCATCAGCTTCCCGCCAAACTTCGCCGGCCTCCTCCAGGATCCACTTGCAGACGTCTTCAAGAAGTGTCCGCGCAACAGTGATCGCACCTTCGGGATCAGAAGCGCGGCGCTCCAACGCTTGTTGCCAACGCGCATGCACTAGTGTTGGTTCGAACGCCGCCAACACGGACGAGATGCTTGCATCGGATGGTGCGCCCACCGGAGCCAAGCGCACGGCGTACCTCGGACTCCCAGAGGTTTTTCCAGCGTTGGTGAGCACATATCCGTCGTTGACCAGATGATTATTGATATCTTCCACGAGCACTTTCTGCGCATCGGGCGTCTGTGCGTCAGGGGCCGTGACAGCCTCGAGAAATCTGAAGAGCTGCGCGCGTGAGCAGGTCATGAGCCCAAGGGCTTCGAGTAGGTCTTTCTGGGACCAGTCGTCGTTGGCAATAGTATGCTTGACGATGTCATCCTCTAGTGAGTCGCGGCCCTCATAGCGTGGTGGCATGCTGGCAATCGGCCATAGGCCGCGGATGAGCTCAATTTCTTCGATTTCTGTGCAGAGCGGCCGTGCGTCGAACAGCGTCATAAGCCGTCGGCGGGTCAACGAGGTGATCTCTTCTCCGCCGATCTCATCGAGCTTTGCAACCTGTTCCGACAGCGCGTAGTGCGGGTGCTCTGTGAGCAGGGCGCGTGCAACCTCGAGAACACGTGTCGCATCGATGTCGGCTAGTCGCTTCTGCGCGTACTTGAATTTGCTAGCAAAAGCTTCCTGTTCAGAACCGTCAGCCAAACCCAAACGACGACACAAAGCAGGGACATCGTACGCCTTGACGTCAGATATTGCAGACGCCACCAACTGGCGCAGTTCCTTCAGCATAATGGGCGGCGCAACCATGCGCTTCGATTCGGTCATGCTGACATTGTACACTGATCGACTGTGCTCAAGTCGCTGTAGACCTTGGAGCGTTAAATTGATGGAGACCGCATGCAAGAGGCGGAGGGCTTCCATCGAACCCAGGACGGATGTCTGCCGATGAGCGGAAGACAAAAATGAGGTCACCATCCGACTTCGTGTCGATACATGACGCGCGACGGCAGGCGCCCCTTCATTTCGAGGCGCGGGCTGATAACGCGCGCTTCACAGCGTGTATACTTTATTCAACGCTTCCGACGGAGCTTTTGGGCCAATTGACTGACTCAGCTGGTTATGGCGGTTCCCCGAAAATTGCGATGTACGAGGGTTTTATCCGCGAAGCCACACTTGCCCTAGAGCTGATTGTCAAGGCGGTGATTGCTCAGAGGCTTGAGCTGCAGGTGGCTCCTGAAGGCGTCAGTACTATACGAACAACGCACGATCTGCCTTCGCTTTGGAAGGATGCGGGTTTACGCACCTTGGCCCGAAAAGACCAAGCTCTTCTAGTTGCAGCAAAACGGGTCCTAATATGGTCAGGACGATACGCGGCGCCCAAGTCTGACGCGGACTTAGTCCGGGAAGAGAAGGCTTACGAAGCGCTGTTTCCTCGAACCAAGGGGAGCATATTTAGCAAGCCTGCGGATTATATTGATTGGGACGGGTTCGATCGAATCTATCAGATCGCCGCTGGCGAATTCTGGGATCTGAGGAGGAAATAAAGGTTCGCAACGTCGAAGTAACATCCCATAAGCGAACCTCGACTCAGGCCACTACTTGGGGCTAATCATTTGTCTCACTCTGTCCTGATCATGCCGGACAACGCTGAGCTGGCTGAACTGAAGCTGTCGTGGGCGACGCCTGGATTCACAGCAGAGGACGGCATTGGTTCGTTGCGCTCGCTGCATGAAGCCGGCGATGCGTTCGCAGCCCTAGCAAAATTGACCGAAGATGGGGTCACCATCTTGGGAAGCGGCGTTATGGTCGGCCCTGGCCTGCTTGTCACTGCCAGCCACGTACTCGACGAGTTTCCGAGCGAAGGCAGTCCTCCGCTATTCATGACTTTCCTGGCTAACGGAGCACGTGCATGGCTACCACTCGACGTAGCCACATTGTCAAAATCCAGCGAATTCGATGAGGGCAAGATAGTCGGCTCCGATATGGCGCTTGTAAGCTGCACACTAAACTCGGAAGCGCATGCCCAAATTCCTCTGATGCTTGCGCCTATGCAGGTTGCGCTGCCACTGCTCGGAGAGCGGTTATGGGCTATCGGATTTCGGCATCAGACGATCACGGATGGCACAGCGCTTGTCACGCCTATGATATCGTCTGGGCGTGTTACCGCTGCCTACCCCAACGGTCGAGGTGAGCGCATGCCGTCGCCATGCTTCGAGGTGAACATGGATGCCATCGGCGGAATGAGTGGCGGCGCTGTCGTTAATGCCGACGGATACCTGGTGGGTATTCTGTCATCCTCATTCGAGGGCGGCCCATCTTACGTGACCTTGATCTGGGACGCGCTTCGTCTACGCGTGAGAGGTGCGATTCCGAAACTAAAAGCCAATGAGACTGTCAGCCTGCTCGGCGCGAAGGCAATGGGCCTCGCTAAACTCAAAGGCGATGTCGACGTCAACCCGTGGGGAGAAGTAACTTTCAGGTTGTCGCACGAGGAAAACAGGCTCCTAGAGGATTCGGGAGCGACGTCAGTCCGGAAACTCGGATTGAACGAGGACGAGCAGGAGCAATTTCTTGACCAATGGGGCAGCGAATTAGAATCTATCGCAAGCGAAGCCACAATCGCGGCACTCACTAGTTTGTCGCTTCCGAAGGTGAGAAGCTTTCTGAGCGCGGCGGATATACCAGAATATTGTCTTGAGGCCATCCAGAGCTTCTCGGTTGAGGATTACGAAGGCGTTGACGACCTAGAACTCATATCGACCGAGATCGTTGACCAAGGTCGGGTCGCGATCGAATATTTCTTCCAGCTCCAATTCTTGATCTGGACGGTGGAGGTGTTGGGGGAAGTGTTTCGTCAGCATGAAGCTGAGTTTCAAGATCATTTCATCAATATAAATGACGAAGACGCAGTAGTGAGCATGGAACTCGTTCAACGCAGCTACTTCAGGGCGGAGACTGTCTTCGATCAAAATCGAGAAGAATTTTCCGAGGTGTTGATCACCTCGGCCGCAATAAGGCCGATGCGCTCGTCGCGACGCCCAACCCCTGCGGGTAGTGCGTGAGAGCCTGTCTGCTCCTGGCTTGTATCGCTTGTGAGCCGACGGCAGCTAATGTCCGGATGATGCCCGCTTGTCGGGTTGCCGCAACTGCTCCGCACAGAGTCAGCTCTCACATTGATCAAAAGGGATTGCGCCAGGAGAATGATAAAGGACCGCCCCAAACATCTGCTCGATCAAGCCGGCTACAATCTGCTTCCCACCGAACCTTTCCGCATAGAGTTCGACGCCTTGCCCGAATTGCTGCGCAACAGCTTGGGCCCGCTAGGGGGTATCCAGCCCATAACGGAAACCATGATCGGGGCGTCCGGCGAAAAGCGCCAAGACATGCCGTCAGACGCGGAAATCGAGCTCTTCCGGAACGCCAAGACCCGGTTCCAGATGATCTCTCTGGTCGTAAACGTCGCTCGCCTCTCCAAGAAAGACGGCACTTACTGTGGCGCTCCCTATGCCTTGACGCTCTTCCCAGCATCTAAGCGCGGCGAAGTCGATGAGCGCGATATTGACGCGATTGCCAAGCTCGACGTTCAAAAAAAATCTGGCTGAAACCGAGCCGTGCTATGTGGGCTTTGATCCTTTCGTAGGTGACTGGGGACTGTACTCACCCCTCTCCCTTCTGATCGGCGGAAAGCACGATGCCAAACTTGACGAGCTCGGCGTTGTGGTCGGCCAGTATTTTCTGGCCACGGCATTCGACCCGGTGAGCATCGTCGAGACGCCTCTTGGTTTCAAAAATCCGAAGCTCGAGGAAAAGTATCGCAAGCACCGCTTGAGGCTACTCCACACGCCGTTCACGAAAGTCGCGACACGGCGAGTCTGGGGAGCGCAGTCTCCAATCGAGTTGTTTCTCTTCGAGGAACTCCTCAGCCGCCAAATAGCTCCTGTTCCGCAAGTGTTGTTCTATGACGATGGGTCGGCGCACTCCTCGCTGTATCATCTTTGGAAGGACCTTGAGTTCAGGCACGCACCAACTGTGATAGCCGAGGCGGATTTTTACATCCCTGGCAAGAAACTGGCGATCTTCTGTGATTCAAACAGGTACCATCGCGGCGGCAAAGCAAAGGCAAAGGATGCCGCGATTGACGAGCGGCTGGCGAACGTTGGGGTGAAGTCGGTCAGAGTGCCCGGTAAGCTCATCGTGTCCGACCTGAAAGCCGCGGCAGACCTCGTCAGCGCAGCTCTCTGACCCAGCCGAACGGGCGCAATCAAAGACACGTGCATCACGATCATCCTGGACCTTGACGAATCAGCATGCATGGGCTGAGCATCTCACCAGCGGAGCTGTCTCCCGCACCGTCCACACTGGTGAAGCCCTCGGGGCAAGCACGACTGCACATCTTCGGCCCTCTTTCGAGCGCGCCGTTGGGTTGAGTGGACACCCCGTTTCAAGGCGCCCTTGGGAGACACGCATGCGATTGCATTTTCCAAACATGTCGCGCCCGAAACAGGCCGCAAAGCGTATTTCGACTGGGCTATCGGTCTCTCTCTCTTCAGCACAACGTGCCGTTGCTCGGTCTAGCGGCTACCGGGATTGGCATGAACTCGAAGGACAAGTGCAAGCTGGCCCGCCTTGCATACTGGATGAGTCACTTTCCCCGGATCAGTACATCGAGCGCCAAACGCTGCTCATCCTCGCTATCGCGCGCGAGCTATCTCTCCCGGACGGGGACGTGCAGTATGTTCTTGGCGACGCGAGGCTGGTCGGCAACCGGCCGGCAAATCTGGAAGAACAGCTCGCACTGCGGCTCGCTTGCGCGAGAGCGACGACGCTTCCTATCGTTCAAAAGCGTGAGCGCGGGGCCGTGGGAGTGCTCAACACCACTGGCCGCAAAGGTGAGACGGTCATATTGCGCACCTGGGATCAACCCACGTCCGTCGTTTCAAACCGAGAAGTCTCAACCGTGGCCGATTTTGAGTACACGTCACCCAGAGCATCACGGTCTCTGTTCCTGCCGATGCGGCTCTATCTGCCATACGGCTTCTGGACAGAAGCGGACGGTGCGCGCGTGTTGTTCTCCAGAGACTACAAACCCATGTGGCGGCTGCATACCGATAGGCCGGTTGAGCGGCTCGATCCCTGGCTTCGTATCAAATATCAACAGCAGACGTTTCTCTGGCCGGACCATCAAACCCCTTGGACCTCAAACGCACTTCACGCGCAGCTCGTTGATTTCCTTGAACAGCACAATTTGTGTCGTCTACCAGTTTTGGCCGATGCCCTTCCGCTCTTGGTCCACGACCGCAGCATTCGGGATCTCAGGATGGCTAATGGCGCCGAGTTATTGAGAGAGGAGTATGGACGCCTTGGCGGCCGGCGCAGCGACCGCGGAGAGCTAGAAAGTCAAGCTGTCGGATAAATGAGCGCGCACCCGGACAGCCGCAAAACCGCTTCGGCCTATATTTTGCGCGTCCCAAAGGAGCGCCGCTGGCTGCTGCATGGAGTGCACAAGAGCACGCCGTTTGGCGAGCAGAAGGTAGCCGAACCTGTTCCCGTCTTTGATCACAGCAAGAATGTGCCGCTGGTCGTTCTTGCCAGCTTTGAAGACGGGGTGATTACGCATGTAGCGGACGGGCGCAAGGGTGCGTCGGCCGGTACCGGCCTTGTGCGCCTCAATCTTGAATCGCTTCAGCGATTGCAGCAACCCTTGTCCTTCGAGACACTACTCTCGTATGTCCCGATCCGTGTCCGGCATCACCTAGCACGGGCGCTCAACTCCGGAGGCAAGTTGCCTCCTAAAACATTGGGTGCAGTGGTCGACGCGCTGCTTGAGCTCGATCCGGCCCTGGCTGAACGGCTCGCTCGCTTCTCCGACCGACGCGCGCAGGCGATTGCCGACCTGAGTGCCAGCCAGCGTGAAAACCTCGCTATTCAGAAGGAGACGGTCGGCGTCGCGCTCGAAATTGCCGGAGTGGATCGGGGCGAGCTGCTCCAATGGATGCCGAGTGAGGCTCCAGGAAGTTTCCTCGACGGCTTGCCGGAGGCGTATGTGCGGGAAGACGTGATGCTCCTTTCCGACTTTTCCACGATGCCGGGATTCCGCGCTCTTGAAGGCGCAACGCATGTCGCGGTCAAAACATTCGTAGATCCGTACAATTCGCGTAACCGGCTGCGGGTGGTCATGGCAAATCGGCTCGGGCTGGAGGAGCAGACGGGGGCCGATCTCATCTACTACAACGAGACATATCGCTCGTTTGTCATGGTTCAGTACAAGGCCATGGAGAAAGGCCGCGACGGCCCTGAATTCCGATGGAAGGCAGGCGATCAGCTCGGCGACGAGATCAGCCGGATGGACAGGATGCTGGCCGAGCTCGAAAAGGTGGAGGCTGATGTCGATCCCGACGGTTTCAGGTTTTCCGGCAACCCGTTTTTTCTGAAGTTCTGCTCTCGCGTGGTCTTTAACCCGGATGACAAAGGACTGTTCAGCGGGATGTACCTTCCACTCGGTTTGTGGAAGGACCTCGTTTCCGGTGACAGGCTCAAGGGTGCTCGAGGTGGCAACGTACTTACCTACGGCAACGTAGGGCGATATTTGACGAACTCGGAGTTCGTCGTCCTGGTATCCAAGGCATGGGTCGGTACGACGATCCGTCAATCGCAATCCCTGGAGCCGCTCATTCGGTCCGTGCTCGCCACCGGAAAAACTTTAACCTATGCGGTCGAGAGCCCTCCGCATCGTGGCGCGGGACTGCGATAGCCGCTCGCCAGCCTGTTCCTCAACGCCCCCTGCCCTTCCCGCCCGGCTGCAACAGCCGGCTGGTCCACCCTACTCTCACGGGGGTTAACGGCATGGTGGCAGGGGACAAATGTTAGAAAAACATTCACCGCTGGTGAAGTAAGCATTAGACAGGAATTTGATAGCAACCTGACAGCGTTGGACCTGCGATGCGCCGTAGCCTTGCGATGAAAGAAGAAGATCAGGCCGTTCTGACGATCCGCGTACCGGCGGAGCTGCGCGATCGCATCGACGAGCGCCTTGCAGCGCGTCAGGTTAGGATCCCGCGCAACACCTGGATCTTAGAGGCCGTCGTCGAGAAGCTTGCGCGTGAAGAGCAGAAGGGCAAGGGCCATGGCGCGCGCTGACCTTCTCGTAAGTCTCGTCAAAGCCGGTGTGGCGGGCGACTCACAGAGTGTGAAGTCGGTGACGGAAGCGATCGTCGCGGAGGAACGTGCCAAACAGCACACCGTGCTCGCCGAAAGGCTCGAGCAGGTGTTGCGCGTCAACGGCTCACGGGCCCATGCAGCCAATAGCATCGGAGTGCGTCATCCGGCAAAGGACTTCATCCACGAACTCATGCCTCGGCGGCGGCTCGAAGACCTCCTTCTGACCGATGAGATCAAGCGAGCGTGCGGACAGTTGGTTCAAGAGCAGTTGCAAGCAAGCCTGTTGCGATCGCATGGCTTGAACCCCCGCCACCGGCTCTTGCTGGTGGGGCCGCCCGGGAATGGGAAAACGTCATTGGCAGAAGCAATTGCTGAAGCCTTGGCAGTGCCATTTTTGATTGTAAGATATGAGTCGCTGATCGCAAGTTTTCTTGGTGAGACGGCAGGTCGGCTGAAAAAGGTATTTGAATACGCTCGGACAGTTCCGTGCGTTTTGTTTTTTGACGAGTTCGATGCGATCGGTAAGGAGCGGGGCGATGTTCACGAAACGGGAGAGATTAAGCGGGTTGTAGCGTCGCTGCTCATGCAAATGGACGATATGCCAACTCATTCGGTGATCGTCGCAGCAAGCAACCATGCTGAGTTGCTCGACCGCGCCACATGGCGCCGCTTCCAACTTCGGCTCACCCTTTCACCACCCACGCCGCAAGCCTTCGAAGGCTTCTTATCTACCTTTCTCAAGTCATTCAGGGAGCCGGCAGGGATGTCGGTAAAGGCGCTCGTAAAGCGGCTTGGCCCAATGAGTTTCGCCGAGGCCGAAGAGTTCATCCTCGATGTGCGCCGACAGCATGTCCTGGGACTCGGGCAGACGAAATTGAGAACGGTGCTGAAGGAAGTCGTTCCGACCTGGGAAGAGCGCGCACGAGCGGTGAAGGCGGGCAAAGAGCCCAGCCCATGAGAACTGTTCGTTATGGCCGACCTTCCCTTTATTCAATTTCCTAAACCAGAGACATTTAAGCGCGAATCTGGAGTGCAGCGTCCACGGGGTTTCAGCCTCCGCAAGCCGGGCCGTGAGGCACAAGCCAAGCGTCTCGGGTCGCGCTTCGACGAATTTGGCTCACGCTTGTCCACGCCTGAGGGGCTGGCACAGCTCAGGAGCGATCCGGGCAGCATCGCGCCGGAGCGCGCCGTGGTGTTTGAGCTTGCGGGAGGTGATCCCGAGCGCGCCTACTCCGCCTTGCGGAACATACCCGGTTTTGAGTTGCTGGGTGAAGACGAAGAGACGGCGCCGCCCGAACACGGATTTGCGGTGATCAAGAAGGATGAGCCTACCGACAAGCCAATTCGCTATCGGTTGTATTTTGCGATGCCAAGTGTCGAGGCATTGAAGAAACTCGTTAGCTTGTGGGAGCGCTACGATCGCGATGAGCCCTTCAACCGGAAAGCGACGCCGAAGCTCACTGCCTGGCGGGATCTGTTCGAACATTTGAGCGATGTGCGTCCTTGGGGGCCTGAGGATCGGCTTCCCGAGGAAACCATCAACGCCTGGACGGAAGATCTCAGAGAGTTCCCGGATGAGCTCCACCGTATCGAGGTGGAACTTTGGTTCCGGCAGAATCCTGCAAGTCGTGCCGCTGCGAGCAAGTTGCTGAAGAAACGGCTGGCCGAAGCCGGTGGTCGCGAGATTGCCGAGCGTGAGATCCCGGAGATTCTATATCACGCAGTGCTGGCGGAGGTGCCTGCCAGCAAACTGCGCGAGCTGATAACTGATCCGGTCGACGGCTTGTCGGCAGTGGACGAAGTGATGTTCTTTCGTCCTCAGGCACTGGGCCGTGTCAGGCTTGCGGCGTTGCAGCCGGTGCCGGCCTATGGCTCTGTAACACTGGAAGAACCGGTTCAGGATCGCTCCATCGCAGCGCTTTTTGACGGTCTGCCGCTGACACAGCATGTGGCAGTGACCGGGCGGGTCCGATTGGAAGATCCTGACAACCTTGCGTCCCGCTACGGTGATGTGGGGGAACAGCAGCACGGGACGGCCATGGCCTCGATCATCCTCAACGGTGATGGCCATGCGCGGACTCCTGTGCCGCATCTGCTTTATGTGCGGCCCGTTCTTGTGCCTGATGGCCAGTCGGAGCGTTTTCCCGACAATGACCTGTCGGTCTACGCGATGTACGAAGCCCTGCAGCGAATGCTTGTGGGTGTCGTATCGCCTGACGGCGAGGTCTTGGTTGAACCTTCGGCGCCCGACGTGCGGATCGTCAACATTTCACTCGGCGATGAGAAGCGGCGGTTTGCAGGAGTGGTGAGCCCATGGGCCCGTCTGCTCGACTATTTCTCATTCGTGCACCGCCTTCTCATCCTCGTGAGCGCGGGGAACATCACGGATACGTTAGACGTGGTCGGTGTCAAAGGGTTCTCGGAGCTCGAGGACATGGAGGCGTCGGAGCGCACAACGCGCATGCTCGGCGCCGTGTTCTCCGCCAGAAGCCATCGGCGGTTGTTATCGCCGGCAGAGGCGATCAATGTCGTGACGGTCGGTGCGCGACATGCTGATGAGCTGGCGCCTGACAGGAAAGGTGCGGGCAGCATAGATCCCTATCACCTCAACGATCTGCCCAATATCAGCTCGGCGTTGGGCACAGGCGCCGTAAGGACGCCCAAACCTGAGATTTTGATGAACGGTGGCCGCGAATTGGTTCGGCTTCATTCATCGGGGGATACGGTGCGGGTCGGCCCTGTGGATCAACCCGGCCGGTATTTCGGTATCGGATGTGCGACGCCCGGCCTGACCGGTGAGCTGGACCGCATGAAAAACATTTCGGGGACAAGCCCTGCGGCTGCCCTGGCCACCCATGAGGCCCTGCGTATTGAGCACAGCCTCCGCGCAATGGAAGGCGTGGACGTCCCCGATGAGTATCTGGCGGTCGTCCTAAAGGCCCTCCTCGCCCATGGCGCAGCCTGGAATGTTGACGTTGCGGCGATCATCGGAAAGCACGCGGATGACGCAGGTTATAAGGCCTGGCAGCATGTACGGGCGGAGAAGTGTCGATTCCTCGGGCTGGGTATTCCCGTCGTGGCGCGGGTGCTTGGCTGCACGGGGCAGCGGGCGCTCCTGTTGGGGTTCGGTGAGATCGAACGCGACAAGACCGATCCACATATGATGCCGCTGCCGAAGGATTTGAGCGCAAAGAATGAATGGCGCGCTTTGACCGCGACGCTATCCTGGCTGACACCGATTCATATCCGGCATGGGGCTTACCGGCGTGCCGCGCTTGATCTGGATGCGGTGGGCTTCAGCGACGAGGTGCCAATAGGTGTCGATAAGGACCCGGAGCAACCCGACGATGCGCTGGCCAGCCGTGGCACCTTGATCCATCGCCGTTGGTCCGGAAACGACCCGGCCGTATTTGTGAAGGATCAGGGGATTCAGTTCAATGTGTCGTGCCGAGCCCCGACCAAGGGGCTGGACGAAAAAGTGCCCTATGCGCTGGCGGTGACGCTCGAGGTGGGTGCCGCGTCGCAGATTGGGGTCTACACCGACATCCGTGATCGTGTACGCAGCGGAGCGCCAATCGTTATCCGTACGGGCGGGTAAGCTGGGTCGAAAAGTGGCCTTTGTCAGCTTCGGAACCACTGCGGACGTAGGTACCGAGAGCAGGACTAGATCTCACCTTTCGTTAGGAGACGTCCGCTTTCTCGGCGAAGCAGTCCTTGTGCTGAGCGTCGGCTTTGCCCCAACAGCGGAGTCAGCGGTCGCATCCTTTGCGACGGGGGGGCCATCGCCGCTCACGTCGGCTGTCGGTGCGAGACCGCTCGAAGTTGCGGAGCACGAGCAGGCCCTCTCTGACACAGCCAATTTCTCCGCGTGAAGCTGCTTCAGAACGGAAACCTACGCAACGCATTTTTGCTGAAGACCCTCGTCCGAGAACCGCCGGAGCACGGCCGCTCCGCTGGCCAGGCTCACACGCGGGCGCGTCAAGCGCGGGACCGACCCCAACAAATGCAGTTAGGGGTCTCGGGGGGTTATCGCGTATCCGCGCACCTCATGATACTGTGCCGCAATATTAGCGCCTGCCCACGGGGGCTCCATATAATCCAAAGACTTGAGCATGGCTTTTTCCGTTGATGCAGCATTTGCAGGTTTCTACGAGGCGATCAACCTAAGCGGTGATCATCGTGACACCGCCAATGCCCGGAAGGATCGGATCGTCGGTCTCCTCGAGAACAAGTTCCAGATTCTCGACGCTTTCAGCACCGGATCGATCCCGAAGTTTACTGCTCTACGCAAAGTCGCTGATCTCGATGTTATAGCTGTCCTCCATTTCGGGAAAAACGTCGAGGGGAAGACACCTGCGCAACTGCTGAGCGACGTTCGAGAGGCGCTCGCCGGCTATTCGACCCGCGTGCGGCGCAACGGCCAAGCAGTGACGCTCTCATTCGAGACGTGGCCCAATGTGGATATCGTTCCGGTCAGTCGCCTCGTATACGCCGACCAGAGCGTCAACTACTACAGCGTCCCCGATACTAACCGTGGCGTTTGGCTGAAATCGCGCCCCCGCAAGATGAGTGCGGATATTCAAAGCAAGTCATCCGAGTGCGGCGAGAACTTCCGCCGCATCATCAAGATGGCGAAGCACTGGAACAGCATCCACAGCGACTATCTCAGCAGCTATCATGTCGAGGTACTGGCACTGAATATCTTCTCGGGACCGCTCGCCGATCTGCCGTGGTCCGTCTATCAGTTCTTTGATAGAGCCAAGGACTTGGCGGGAGCACCTCTCTGGTATGAGCTTGGATACGCTGATGAGTACCTCACACCCTTGACCCGCGTAGAAGCCGTGAAGCGCCTGCAAAGCGCAGCCGACACCGCACGTAATGCGTGGGTAGCTACCTATGGTGGGCGATCCGACGACAAGGAAGCCATTCGACTCTGGCAGCAGATCTTTGGAGACAAGTTTCCCGCATATGGCTGACGAAAAGCAAGACCCGCTGGGCCAGGAATTTTACGCCCCGCTTCTGCTGGCTGAGAAGTCCGCGGACGTGCTGTTCGTCATCGCCGGAGCACTGTCGCTAGCAGCATTGTTCGTGACGCCGGAAGATGGATTACTCTTCCGGTTGGTAGGCTTGGCGTTTCCTCTATCGGTGACTGCGTTATTCATTGTGACGCACGCCGTTCGACTGTATTTCTTTCCGCGCGCTCAGCGTGGCCGGTTGCGCGATTTTCTGTCGCATGCGTACGGGAAGCCGCTGCAGCCGAAGCAGAGTGTCGCGTACTACAACAATTCGGCGACAACGCCTCCGGCGCGCATTCTGGCGCAGACGCTTGAGAGCGCTTTTTTCACGAAATCTATACTCCTCAAGATGTGCTCTTGGAAACGTGCTCTCGTCGTCGGGTACTTCGGCATCTGGTCGATAGCCGTGTTGAACCGCAGCACTGATCTCGCCTTGATTGGTGTAATCGCGCAGCTAGTGTTTAGCGAACAGATAGTCTCCCGCTACCTCAGAGTAGAGTGGCTCCGTAGCAAGTGTGAAGCGCTCTATGAGCAAGTGTTCAACCTTATCCAGGGAACGGGCACGACGGGGCCCGCACCAATTGAGTTTTTCACTTGGTACGAAACCTTGAAGGCCACGGCTGGGGTCTCCGTGTCCGGGCGGTTGTTCGAGCAGAACAGGGAGCGGCTTAATAAGGAATGGGAAGACATACGAGCTCTTTGCGGGTTCTAATTGTGACGGGCAATGGGGATGGGAGGAGGCAGGCGCCGCTAGGCATCGTCAACGTTCAGGTTGAGACAGGGACGGCGTCACCGAATTCCTCGAAGAGATCGTCGTTGAAAGCTGCTCGCTGCCCTTCATGTGCGCATAGCCGTTCGTACTCACTTCGCATGAGGTTGTTGGCTCGTTCGGAAAACGCGTCGCGTGGCCATCGTAGATCACCAGCGATGTCGTTGTAGATGAGGATCGCGTCTCCGTAGAGCTTGCCCGCCCGGCCGCAGAACTCGTCGAGCGCATCCTCCTCCTCTTCATACTCAACCGTCGCGGCGATCTTCCCGTTCGCATCATCCTTCTCGTGAATGAGCTTGAAAAGCCTGTTCGCGAGATCACGCTCCAGGATCGAAACTTGAGTGAGCGAGTTCTCGAAGCGGAAATCCCGGATATCGGCGTGGCGAGTTCCGCCATGGCGTTGGACCCTATCCACGTTCGTGTATCGCACACCTCTGACAGGATGCAATTTGCCCAGTGCCGTAGGTTGCTCGCGATCTGCATCTTGGCGATGTGCCGCTCTTTCGAGCCCTGGCGCCACTGCATGAACCAACTACTTCCGAACCCCAGGACAGCACCGAGAACGGTGCCGGCCAGCGTTCCAAAAACGCCGTCGTGCACAAGCAGCCAGTTCACGCTATCCATCTGATTCCCTCAACGATCCTCGCAGAGCAAGTCGCGTCGCAGTTTAGCTCTCAAAATGCCTGGGGGCGCGGCGCCCACAGAGCTGTCCACAGAGCAACGTCTACCCGATGCCTGGAACCGCCTTGAACTTGCTGCCGTTGAGTCGCCGACACCTGCTGCACGTCAAGAGCCTGAGTGATCAGCCCAACCCGCGCTTAAGTAGCTCGTTCTCAAAGCCGCTTAATATGGATCGGATGGCCGGTGACGGCGATGCGAGTGCTCGGCGTGAAGCCTCCACATCATCGACTGGCAAGTGGTGCGACAGCCGTTTGATCAATGGGAGTGGCACACCGAATTCGTCCAACGCCCGCAGCTCTCCTGGCAGGAAGAGGTTCTGCAGTTGAGCTGCATACACGCGATAATTCACAAGGTCCTCCCCAGCGACAACATCCATGACGTCGTTGAGCGCACGCAACACCTGGGGAAACGTATATTCAGCGCCACGCATGAAGTTGAAGCAACGATCTATCTCGGGCTGTGCCTCGAGGCCAGTTTTGGTGACGAAGCCGTTGAGGTAATCTCGAACGGTTGGGGACACCCGGAGACGATTTGCGTATAGCGCAAGCTGCCGCGGGGTTCGAATGTCGTGCTTCTGGAAATCAAGGATGTTCCAGACAGCGTCGAAGGTCGCTTCCACTTGGTCGAAAGTAGGCATCCCCTTCCAGGCGAGCAACGAATTCGGCTCCCTAATCTCGTCCCTGGCGTGTTCTGCGAGCTTGTTAAGGCCGTCGATGCCAAACTCGGCCCAAGTCGAAAGGACGTGGATCGGAAGCGCGCTCGCATTGGCAATACTACGCTTCCGACGTTGGGCCACCGGCGTCAGAGTGTCGTCGCGGAGTTGCAGTAAAAGTTCAGGCACCATCAACTCATCGGCGTTGAACAACGGAACGCGCACGTCGAACTGGCTCTGATCCGGTTGCGCGTTGTAGAGAAATACCTTGCCGATGTTGTGCTGGAACAAGCGACCTGCGCGTCCTTTGATGTTGTCGAAGGTGAACCGATCAAGCTTGGTCGTGCTGATCTTGCGATCATAGATGAAGACATTTTCGGCGGCCGTGTTGATTCCCTCGATCATGGATGAGGTGCACACGATGGCTGCCAACTCTCCTTGATTGAACAGACTGATCATCAGGTGGGCGATGGAGCGAGGTATGCGCCCATGGTGGATGCCAAACCCTTTGGCGACGCAAGCCGCTAAGATCCATCCCGGATGGAAGTGCTCCGCGAGCCAATCCGCTAGCTCTTTGCAGAACACTGAGTCACGACGCAGTTTTGATTCTACGAGTTGGTTGGCTAGGCGCGCGGCAGAGGGCGGCGATTGCACGTAGATCAGAGAGCTACTCCGCCCGACCGACTTCAAATCCTCGATTAGCTGCTCTGGGCTCGGTCCTTCAACGGTGCGGTCGATGATGTCGGCCGTAACTGGACTGTACCGTGTCTTGATGAACTCGATGCCGGGGCGGAAGTTGGCAGCGTTTGGCACATCATCGATGGATGGGCCGAGGAAATAGACCTGTTTTGCTAGCCTGCCGTAACGAGCAAGGATCGCGTTCAGCGCCAGCGATCGTTTGTCGTTGCGATCAAGGTCGAGTTTGTAGAACTCGTCGATGATGAAGAGGTCGATGTCATCCAGATCATTTCGTTCAAGAAGACGCTCTTGCGTGCCGATAAAGATGGCCAGTGCTGACGTGCGTGTTTCTGCTGTGCGGGTGATGACTTGGTAGGCCGGAAACCGGTTCTCCATGCGCCTGCGAAATTCGTCGAGCAGGGCAATCGTGGGCACGACCGCCACGACAGTCTGCGGGTGGCGGTGTGCAATCAGGGCGTCGATGAGCAAACTCTTCCCAAAGCTGGTAGGCGCCGAAAGGATAACGCTTCGGCCTGCTGCAAGCTTGTGGAACACGATCGCCTGTTCGACGTGGAACACGACATCGGGCAATCCAGGAGCGCGCATCAGTTCGATTGCGATCTCGTCGCGCCAGCCGCCACGGCCCGTGATGTAGGGATAAAGTCCAGCTTCGCGCGCGATGGCATCGATCATTTCACCAACCCCCGGTAGGCGACGATTGTATTCGTCGCGCCGGTCGAGAAGCCGGATGATTAGATCGAGGGCATCTGCAAGATTGTCGCCCGGCTTCTGAAAGAAATAAGCAACGGAGCGAGCCAGAGTGAAAATGTCGTCTCCAGTCGGGTTCTCGTTGCTGAAGCGCTCGAGGATGGCGCCGTGTCTCATAGATAGGACCTCACCCGGTCGTTGACCGCCTTCTCGAGCTTTACCTTGCAGTCGAGCGGCACGAAGATGACGACGAAAGTGACCTCTGCAGGAATTCGCTCCTGCATGTACGCCTTCATGGCCTCAAGCTCATTTGTAACGGCGGCGATATAGGCTTCGGTGCGCCCTGTTGCCTCCTTAGTGTCATCAAAATCCGCGGCGATGCAGATGGGAATGACGAGCCGGCTTATGATCTGATCGAGCGACGTTTCTTCTTCGAACAGCCATGTGAGCTCTTCGGCATAGGGCGCATCATCGTCGATCTTCGGGCCGATCAGCGCTTTCATCTCGACCAGGAATTCAGGGTCCCATAAGGGTTCCACAGATGCGAGCGCCCTATAACGAGCAGCTTGCACGTTGTCGTACAGCTTGGCCTCCCCGAGCCAAAGCTCGAGTTTCCTCTCTTCTTCATTGTAGAGCACATGCACGACGTCGACGCTGGTGACGCTGTCGTTGGTACGCATTTTGTAAAAAAGGCGCGCGACAAAAGGTGCCGTGTCGAATTCTTGGCGGCAGGCGGCGTGAAGGAGAACTTCACCCACTTCCCCACGCTTCGAAGGGTCCTCGGTGTCGAACAAGCGCCTGCAAGATCGCGCCAAGGTCTTATTGGGCTCATGCAAGAGCGCAATTCTTTCCTTGGGCCGTAGAGCGACGTCGGGAAGCCAGTCGAACAAGTGCTCAGCGAGGATCTTGTAACGCCAGGAGCCGATAGCAAAATCGGGGCAGAGTGCGATGCCTCGCGGGTGACCTGGTAGGTCGACGATGCGATGCAATAGTCGCGTCGGTAGCGGCAAAGTCGTCATAAAATGAAGATCCCCAATCAAGCGAATATCAGCGTGCGCAAATTGTTTGGCAATGACAAAGGCTGTGGATATAGGCGAGCTGGACACCCTGCAACTGGATTAAGATGAACTCTCCAGCGGACGCGCAGCGCGCAATCCTGTGCTTGCCGCAGTGCAGCATCCCCAACGTCACTCATTCACTGGAAGAAGCCGCGGCGCTACCGAACTCCTTTGGCGCCGGCGCCGACGTGACGGTTCAGATGAAGCGCAGTGCAAACAATTGAACCGGTCGCTCTGGTCCGGTTCCGAACGAAAACAGACGCAGCCCGACCATCAAAAATGCTTGCTGCGGAAGGTCGCCACTCCGTCCGCTTTTTCTGCCAAGCGGAAGTTGCTTTGACCAAGCGCGACAATGATTCGAGGTCGGCTTCCGTGTACGCGCGCTCCATCTGGCACCTGCGGTCATCGCGTCTGGATTGCGCATGTGAGCGGACCTGCATTCGGCGCGCACGACGGCCGGTGGCCGTCCGGAAGCAGAGGTGACCACCGCCGCCCTGCTAGGGCAAACGTGACGGTGCCTCAACTTCTGCAATTGGGACGGACCGTCAATTTGGCCGTGACTTGAGGGAGGCGACCGGAATTTTTAGGTTGCCCGCGGCGGTGCATGACGCAATGAGCTTGATTTTCTCCGCCGAGGCCCGAGCGAAGTTCAACATCCTCGTTCAATTCAACACACCATAACACTAAGTCCAATAGTTCTCTGTTCCGGCCTGGTGCGTCAGGTCACGCGAGAAGCCGGTAATGCTGAAAGCCCAAGCGCTTCAAGATAGCCCGCTGACTTTGCTTCGCATGAGGTCACTGACGTTTCTCGGTGAGCATCCACCACTTGGCTCAAGATCGATAGAGCAAGGGTGTCGGGGTCTCGCGCCGAACGGATCATTCCGACGGGAGCAACAATGCGTCGGCTTAGCTCGTCAGGAACCCTGTGTTTGCGCAGCTCCGGCAAGCGGCGCTCATGTGTCCGCCGGCTGCCCATGGCACCAATGAAAAAGGAACGCAGCGTCAGAGCCTGAGCAAGCAGCTCGATTTCCCAGTCATGGTCGTGAAACAACATCACGATGGCGGTGTGCCTGTCACTTCTGAGATGAGGCGGACGCGACGGGCGCGCGAGGTGCCAGGCGACTGCGCCGTGCCTTACGCACGCGTGGATCGTTTCCGGATCGGGCGAAAGGACCTCGACCATGGCTCCATAGGCAATGGCCAATTTGGTGAGTGCCTCCGTCTCCGCTCCTCTCCCAATGATGACCAGCCGCAGGTCAGGGTCGTGGCGGACGTGGAAGCTGCCGGCGGACCAAGCCGACGAGCCTGGCATTTTGTTCGATCCATATCCGGCCGTCAGGATTGAGGGCGAGGTTCACAGATTGGCGTTGCCCGAGCTGCTCGCAGGCGCGCGCCATGACATCGATGTCCGGATCAGGGATGAGTTGAAGATCAAGTCCGCCCCCGCAGGGGAGGCGGATATCGATATAAGGCGATCCTGAGCCCAGCCTTATCCTCTCGGACGCGTTCGACGCAATCGCGCGTTGCCCCAGTCCGATCAATGCAGCTTCCACGCAGCCGCCCGAGATTGAGCCACGGGATGCGCCGGTTTCGCTGATAACAAAATGGGTTCCGGCCGATCTGGACGAGGTGCCGATGACACCCGTGATGGTGATCAGCGCCGTCCGCTCTCCTCGACGAGAGGCATCGAGGATAAACTGGAAGATGTCCAACGCGCCTTTCACTTGGCCACCGGTTGCCTGCAATCTGTGAAGGCGATAATTGTCCGCACCGTCATCACCCGTCGACGTTCCTGAACGCGATGAGGCGAGTTGGCCCATTTTTGAGCCGCCTCAGTTCCGGCGATCGTAGTTTGTGCGACGTGCCTCTCAAATGTCGAAAACGCATCCATTTCGGTCACGACAGTCCCGTTGCGGGATGCTCATCAACTGCCGGCCGTTGTCACCTGTTCCGCTTCATTCCTGGCAATGCGACGCAGTACCTGTGGCGGTTGTCCGAAGGCACGCAGAAAGGCGCGACGCATCTGGTCGCGGTTACTGAACCCGGTCTGGCTCGCGACGACGTCAATCGGATGCCTAGTTTGCTCCATGAGGGTTCGCGCCGCTTCCACGCGGAGCTTTTCGATCGCCTTCGCAGGTGACTGTCCAGTCTCGGCCCGGAACGCGCGGCTGAACTGCCTGGGGCTAAGGCGGGCCGCTTCGGCGAGCTGCGGGACGCTGAGAGGCATGTGCAGATTTTCGCGCGCAAAGGTCAGCGCCATCTGCATGCGGTCGGATTTCGGCGACAATTCGAGAAGCGTCGAGAATTGCGACTGGCCCCCACCCCGGCGATGGTAGAGCACGAGTTTCCTGGCGACCGACTTGGCAATTTCCGGGCCGAGGTCCTCTTCGACCAGAGCCAATGCGAGATCGATGCCGGCGCTCATGCCAGCCGACGTCCAGATCGGCCCGTCGTTGATGAAGATCCGGTCCTCATCGACCTTGGTCGTCGGAAACCGCTTTTGAAACTCGCGCGCATAGAACCAGTGCGTCGTCGCGCGGCGCCCATCGAGAAGCCCCGCTTCTGCCAATACGAACGCGCCGGTGCAGATGGCCGTAACGCGCCGATGTGTGCGAGCTGCCGCGCGAACGAAATCGATCATTGCTCGACTTGCAGTCTCGCGCGAGGTCGCTCCGCCGCCGATGATGAGCGTGTCGCCGGGTTTGCGGCTAAACCGTTCGGTTTCAAGCCGCATGCCCAACGATGTTCCGACGGCACCGCCTTTTTCCGAGACGAACCGGAATTCATAGGGCGCGTCCTCTGCGAACATGTTGGCCGTCTCGAACACCGAGAGTGCAGCCAGCGCGATGGCTGAGCAGCCGGGGTAAACGACGAATGTGATAAGGCGCATGGCTAGGAACCTCATGTCCTAAATTTGCGTCTATATGACATTTCGGTCGCGCCAGAGCAAGGGTATGTTTGCTCCAGAAATTCGAAGCAAGGAGACATCCCATGAGCAACACCACCTCCAAGGGCGTCGCCGTCGTGACGGGCGCCTCATCCGGCATCGGCGCGGTTTACGCCGACCGGCTTGCCAAGCGCGGCTATGATCTGATCCTGGTGGCTCGCAACGAGGAGCGCCTGAAAGCGGTCGCCAGCCGCATCGAAGGTGAAACCGGCCGCAAGGTCAGGGTTTTCCCGGCAGATCTGAACGCCAAAGCCGGTCTCGCCCAGGTTGAGGCCCTGCTGCGGGACGACAAATCGATCACCATGCTCGTAAACAATGCCGGCATCGGCTCGGTCGCTTCGATCCTGCAAGCGGATGCCGACGCGGTTGAGGACATGATCACGCTCAACATCACGGCGCTGACACGGTTGACCTACGCCGTTGCGCCGGCGTTCGTTGCGCGCGGCAGCGGCGCGATCATCAACATCGCTTCGGTGGTCGGCATTGCCGTCGAGATGCTGAATGGCGTGTACAGCGCGTCGAAGTCCTACGTCATCAGCTTCGGCCATTCGCTCCAGAAGGACCTCGCCGACAAGGGCGTGCGCGTGCAGACCGTTCTGCCCGGCGCCACGGCCACGGAATTCTGGGATGTGGCGGGCTACGCTGCACAGAAGACAGCCTCCATCACAATGTCGGCAGAAGATTGCGTCGACGCGGCCCTTGCTGGGCTCGACAGCGGAGAGCTGGTCACCATCCCCGGTCTGCACGATGGCGATGCGTGGACGAAGTGGGAAGCGGATCGCCGTGAGCTGTCGAAGAAGTTCGGCAATTCAAAGCCCGCCGCGAGATACGGCGTGAAGTCGGATCAAGCCGCATAGGGCTCCTTCAGCAGAGGAGTGCGTCATGAGAAAGACACAGCCAGTTGCGGTTGTTGTTGGTGCTGGCCCCGGTAACGGGGCCGCACTCAGCAAACGCTTCGCACACGCCGGTTACGCCGTCGCCGCCTTGTCTCGACAGCAAAGTACGCTCGACGCTCTGGAGCGGCATGTGCCGGGAATTCGAGGGTATGTTTGCGATGCCGCGAGCCAGGACTCTGTAGCCGAATCCTTCGGACGTATCCGTTCCGAGATGGGTGTGGTCGACGCCCTTCTCTTCAATGCCGGATCCGGCGTTTTCGAGGATTTCGACGACACGAGCATCGAAGACTTCGAGAGTTCCTGGCGCGTAAACGCCTACGGCGCCTTTCTTTGCGCAAAGCAAGTTGTGCCGCAAATGCGGGAAGCGGGCTCCGGGAACATCATCTTCATCGGCGCAACGGCCTCTCGCCGTGGGGGACCCAAGACGTCCGCCTTCGCTTCCGCAAAGGCAGCGCAGCGGAGCTTTGCGGAGTCGTTGGCCCGGTCGTTTTGGCCGAAGGGCATTCACGTCGCGCTGATCGTGGTTGACGGCAAAATCGCAGCACAGGGCAGAGCAGATCAGGGAGCACTCGCCGAGTTGATTGATCCGGCGGCGATAGCAGAGACAGCATTCCAGCTATGCCGCCAGGACAAGAGTGCCTGGAGTTTTGAAGTCGAAGCGAGGCCGTTCGTGGAGCGCTGGTGAGGTTCGGGCTTTTTATCGGCCTACCTTCGCGCCGTTGAGCAGTGCCCTGCCAACCACAAGAAGCTTTTGATCGCCAATAGCCGTTAGCCAAAGCGCATGAGGCCAACATGATAGAATTTACATTTAACGGAAAGCCAACATCAGTCGACGTGCCGGAGGACATGCCACTCCTGTGGGTCGTGCGCGATGTGCTTGGAATGTACGGAACCAAATTCGGCTGTGGCATTGCACAGTGCGGAGCATGCACTCTCCACATCGACGGCGAAGCCCAAAGGTCGTGCGTGACCCCAGTCAGCGAAGCTGCGGGCCGCGAGATCACGACGATCGAAGGCGTTGGCGCAAAGCCCTCCGGTAAGGCCGTTCAGGACGCGTGGCTCAATCGTGAGGTCGTCCAGTGCGGCTATTGCCAATCGGGCCAGATCATGTCGGCGGTTGCCCTGCTCGACGCCAACCCTGCCCCGACCGACGAGGACATCGATGCCGGCATGACGGGCAATATCTGCCGGTGCGGCACGTACATCCGCATCCGCGAGGCCATCAAAGAGGCTGCGAAAACCATCGAAGCGAAGTGAGGCATGAAATGAACAAGCATGTGATGGCAGACCTCTCCCGCAGAAGGTTCCTCATCGCCAGCGCTGCCGCTGGTGGCGGCCTGATGATTGGCTATATCCCGACATCGCTCGCACGGGCATATAGTGACGCGACCACGTCACTGGATGCGTTCGTCCGCATTGATCGACAAGGCAAAGTGACCATCGTCTCGCCGATGGCTGAAATGGGCCAGGGAACTTACACGTCCCTGCCGATGCTGGTGGCGGAAGAGCTCGATGTCGACTTGGACGACGTCACGGTTGATCACGCTCCGGCGAGCGATAAGCTTTACGGCAATCCAGCCTTGGGGAATGTACAGGTCACCGGTGCATCGACGTCTGTTCGAGGTTTCTATCTTCCCCTACGAAAAGCGGGTGCCGCTGCCAAAGCGATGCTCGTCGCCGCTGCGGCAGAAAAGTGGAGCGTGGCACCCGACACGTTGAAGACGGAGATGGGCTTTGTCGTGGATGCCTCCGGCGATCGTCGCCTGCCTTACGGCGAACTCGCTGACGCGGCGGCGAAGATCCCTGTTCCCGCAGACGTTGCATTGAAAGACCCGAGCCAGTTCCGCATCATCGGCACGCCCGCGAAACGCCTGGACGTCAAGGGCAAAGTGGACGGCAGTGCCGCCTTCGGCATTGACGCAAAGGTCCCCGGCATGAAGGTCGCAACCGTCGCGGCGTCCCCGGTGTTCGGCGGCAAGCTTGCGTCATTCAACGAAGAGGCGGTGCGGAAGACACCTGGTGTCGTTGATGTCGTGCGGCTGGATAATGCCGTCGCTGTAATCGGCGATCACTACTGGGCGGCGAAGACGGGTCTGGAGGCTGCTGCTCCAGTCTTTGACGAAGGTCCCCACGCCAATATGACCACCGCCGATATCGTGGCCGCCTTGGTAAAGGCATCGGAACGGACCGGCGCGATCGCAAAGAACGAGGGCGACGCCGCAAAAGTCCTCAGTGCCGCACCTCGCAAGGTGGAGGCGACCTACGAGGCGCCATTCTTGGCGCACGCGACGATGGAGCCGATGAACTGCACCGTTTCGGTGAGCGAGACGGGCTGCGATGTCTGGGTCGGCACACAGGTTCCTGCGATCTGCCAACAAGTGGTCGCGAAGGCTCTTGACCTGCCTCTCGATAAGGTTCGCATCCACAATCATTTGCTGGGTGGCGGGTTTGGAAGGCGCCTCGAAGCTGATTTCGTCTTGCAGGCCGCGCTCATCGCCAGGAACCTGAAATATCCCGTCAAAGTCATCTGGAGCCGCGAAGAAGACATCCAGCACGACATCTACCGACCCTACTACTACGACCGCATCGCAGCGGCTTTGGACGACGACGGTATGCCGGTCGCCTGGTCGCATCGCATCGTAGGCTCGTCGATCTTTGCCCGATGGGCGCGCCGCTCTTCAAGGACGGGATCGATCCTGACGCCATCGACGGCGCGGCCGATATGCCCTATGCGATTGAGAATTTCCGCGTCGAGTTCGTTCGTGAGGAGCCGCCCGGAATTCTGACGGGGTTCTGGCGAGGCGTAGGCGCGACACACAACGTTTACGTGATCGAGAGCTTCGTCGACGAACTCGCCTCGGCGGCCAAGAAGGATCCGGTGGAGTATCGCCGAGCCCTTCTACAGAAGAACCCACGCGCCCTGAACGTACTCAATCGTGCCGCTGAGCTTTCGAACTGGGGCAAGCCTCTGGGTCCAAGGCAAGGTCGCGGCGTATCGGTGCAGCAGGCTTTCGGCACGTACATGTGCCAGGTCGCCGAGGTGACCGTCAGCAAGACGGGTGAGGTGAAGGTCGATCGGGTCTTTGTCGTGCTGGATACGGGCGTGGTCGTAAATCCCGATACGGTTGTTGCCCAGATGCAAAGCGGCGTGACCTTCGGAGTCACGGCAGTGCTCTGGGGCGAAATCACGCTCGACAAGGGCCGCGTGCAGCAATCCAACTTCGATAGCTATCGAATTCTGCGCATCGATGAAGCGCCGAAGATCGAGGTCGAGATTGTAAAGAGTGATGCTCACCCCGGTGGTATCGGGGAGCCCGGAACATCCGGCCTCGCGCCGGCCGTTCTCAACGCGGTATTTGCGGCGACGGGAGTGCGCCTGCGGAAGACACCAATCGACAATGAGCTCTTGAGGGAGGCGTGAGCTGTCGAACGATCGACCTCCACACTGACACGTGAAGTCACGATGACGACCTTTCTCCGCTCTTGCAGAAAGGAAATGCCCTATTTGCAGCTCGATGTGAACGGCCGCTACACTCTGGAAAATAAGAAGCGCCTCGCCCAAGCGATGTGCGAAACTTATGCCCGGATGATGTCGGTCGACATCAGACGGATCAGCGTTGCCATCCGCGAGCAGGAGCGCATGCTGGTCTGTCTCTTGAACAAGGAGACAGACCATGGACAACATCACGAAATTGAAAACCTGAAGTCGATCCGCCGTGCGCCTTGGAGCAAAGGCAAGCTTATCGGCGCGAAGCCGCCCTTGAGGCCAAGCCACGTCTGGTCGATAAGAACCAAGCTCCAGATTGACCAATCGGAAGCGCGACCTTGCATTGTTCAACCTTGCCATCGACAGTAAGCTGCGCGGCTGTGACGTCGTCGCGCTCCGCGTCGATGACGTGGCGCCGAGTGGCTATGCCATGGACCGCGCGACCGTTCGCCAAAAGACGACAGGAAGGCCGGTACGGTTCGAGCTCACGGACCAGACCCGCGCGGCTGTCGACGACTATCTGAGACTGACCGGACGAAAGTCAGGCCAGTGTCTGTTCGCGGGCCGAGGCGCCACCTCTGGGCTTACGACGAGGCAGTACGCGCGGCTTGTTCATGAGTGGGTAACCTGCATTGGGCTCGATCCAGCCAAGTTCGGCACGCACTCGCTGCGGCGAACTAAGGCGGTGCTGATCTATCGCCGGACCGGCAACCTGCGTGCCGTGCAGCTTCTGCTCGGGCACTCCAAGATCGAGAGCACGGTCGTCTGAGATGATCCACGCGCTCCTTCCGATCTATATGGTGACCGTACTTGGCACCTCTACCCTTGCGGTCGGGCTCATCGAGGGCGTTGCCGAGGCGACGGCGGCCATCACCAAAGTGTTTTCTGGCGTTCTGTCCGATCGACTCGGAAAGCGGAAAGAACTGGCGGCACTGGGCTATGGTATGGCCGCCATCACCAAGCCGGTGTTTCCCCTCGCGCCGAGCCTGGGTTGGCTGATAGCAGCCCGGTTCATCGATCGAGTGGGAAAGGGCGTAAGGGGTGCGCCGCGTGACGCTCTCGTGGCGGATCTCGCACCTCTTGAGGTTCGCGGGGCCAGTTTCGGCTTGCGCCAGTCGCTGGATACGGTCGGCGCCTTTCTCGGACCGCTTCTCGCAATACTTCTCATGCTGGTGACTGCGAATAATTTCGCCACGGTATTCTGGGTCGCAGTGATACCGGCGTTCCTTGCACTCGGCTTGATCGTGTTCGCGGTGCATGAGCCCGCGCGCCCAAAAGGCTTAAGGCACGTCAAGTCGCCGCTGAGCCGAAGGGAGCTGGCGCGCCTGGGAGGCGAATACTGGTGGGTCGCCGCTGTCGCGACCGTCTTTACGCTTGCTCGTTTCAGCGAAGCATTCCTGATTTTGCGGGCGCAGTCAGTTGGATTGCCGATCGCATTGGCGCCCGCTGTTATGGTGCTGATGAATATCGTCTATGCTCTTTCCGCTTATCCGGCTGGTGCGATGTCGGACCGCATGGACCGCCGGACGATCCTTGTCGCGGGGCTTGTGATCTTGATCCTCGCCGACATCGTCCTCGCTCTTTCGAACACGATCGGCGGGATTGCTGTCGGCGTTGTGCTATGGGGCCTCCACATGGGTCTAACCCAAGGTCTACTCGCGACACTGGTCGCCGATACAGCGCCTGCGGAGCTGCGAGGAACTGCATACGGCATGCTCAACCTGGCAACGGGGGTCGCGTTACTAGCTGCCAGTGTAATTGCCGGCGGGTTATGGGACGCAATCGGGCCTAGAGGCACATTTCTGGCGGGAGCCGCATTCAGTGCGATTGCGATCATCGGCGTCATAGGGCTTCGGCAACATACAAAAGGGAATAGGAAGTCCTAGCACTCCCCCAAGGCGTCTGACTGGCGTGACCGAACGTGACATCACCAGCTCAAAACTGCCTCGAAACCTGTGTTCTGGCCTCGAGCCGGAGAGTACAGGTCCAAGCGGGCGCCGGACTGGTGAGCAATTGTATCGGCGATATATAAGCCGAGCCCGCTGCCGTCCGTTGCCCCGGAAAAACCGCGCGCGAAGCGCTGCTTGAGACGCGCGACGTCATCGGCACCCATCAGGGAACCATCGTTTACGACGGAGAGGACCGCGCCAGGCCCCAAGCGCACCGTAATTGGCGTGCCTTCCGTGCTGTGCTTGACGGCATTGCCGATCAAATTCTCAATGGCGATGCCCAGCGCATCGGCGTTCGCCGTAATGAGAATGGGGTCCACTGCGCTGTTGTCGAAGCGGATACGATTCATGCACTGCGGCTTTCGAAGCCAATCGTCCATCAGAAGTTCGACCAGATCGCGCAACGACATGCTTTCGCGCGCCAGCGCCATTCCAGATTCTGTCCGAGCCAACTGCAGCAGCGCTTCTATTCTTCGGTTCAGGGTAGCAAGAGTGACCTTCAGTCCCTCGGCACGCCGACGCTGCTCTTCGTCCTCTGCGGCATCGGCCAGCAATTCAGCCTGTGCTTGAGCGGCCGCGATCGGATTTCGCAACTCGTGAGCGCTATTGGATGCGAATGCCCGCTCGGACTCGAGTGCCAGGCTTAGGCGAGACAACAGTCGATTGACGTCGTTTGCGACCGGAGCGAGTTCCGCCGGTAGCCCCTTTCCATCGAGCGGGTCAAGATGGGCACCGTTGCGTGCCCCCAGCTCTTGCTGCAAATGGCGAACGGGTTCGATTACCCGGTTGACGGTAGCGCGCACCGCAACGGCGGCGATGGGCAGGACGAACAGCAATGGAACAAGAAGCCCAAGCCAAAGAGCACGAACAGCTTCGGCCCGTTCATGGGGTAACTCGGCAACCTGAATGACCAAGGAACCGTCAGCCGACCACTCGGTGAAATAGCGCCGTTCTCCGTCGTCGAAATGCCCCCGCTTCATCGGCGCGCTGAACGGCCGTTCGGGAGCATCGTGGGAGCGCAGAAGAACGCGCCCGGCTGGATCGCGAACCTGATAGAGAATGGATTCCTTGTGATCTTCAGCCGTAGACCGTCCGAGGCGTACACGTTCTTGCTCGTCTTCGCCGCGGCGGGACAGATCGTACGCCGCCAGGGGGAGAATTCGCTGGGCGGTCTCCTGAAGCGCGCTGTCGAAAACCTCGTCAATTTCGTGGCGAATCAGGAAGGCCGTCATGACGACCCCGCTGATCCACAGCGCGCCGATTGCGCCAGTCAGCGAAAGCAGCAGTCGCCGTTTCATGCTCCAGGACGACATGGGATTCAGATCCCCATCCGGTAGCCGAGTCCGCGCACCGTCTCGATGGCGCGCGCTCCGAGCTTCTTACGCAGGCGGCTCACATAGACCTCGACTGCATTACTCTCCACTTCCGAGCCCATTGCATAGATCGCCTCTTCGAGTTGAGCCTTCGAGACGATCGCCCCGGGCCGGCGAATGAGGCACTCCATCAGCGCCCACTCTCGCGCCGTCAGTGGAACATCTTCCCCATTGTGCTGGATTCGATGGGTCGCCGTGTCGATCGTCAGCTCCCCGATATGCCGGGACGGGTTGGGCTGAAGATCATATCGGCGCTGCACGGCCTGAACTCGAGCAAGTAGCTCACCGAGATCGAAGGGTTTGATAAGATAGTCGTCGGCACCTGCATTGAGGCCGTCGATACGATCGCGGACCTGGTCGCGCGCGGTGCAGATGATCACGGGGGACCTGTCCCCGGACTTCCTGCGGCGCTTTAGAAGATCAAGACCGCGCCCATCCGGCAGGTGAAGGTCGAGAAGCACGAGACCATACTTGGTCGTATCGAGCGCTGCATCGGCATCGCCGAGGCGGTCGACGCAGTCAACGGCGTGGCCGGCACGCGTCAAATGGACGGAAATGGCATCCGCCAGTAGCAGCTCATCCTCGACGACCAATATGCGCACGGGCCTGCGCTTCCTCCACACGAGGCGCTTCGTCGTCCCACAACCTGACAGCAACCTGAAAGCCACGATCAAGAGGCTTCAGTTGGGTGTCAGGAAGGGCGTCTACGTTGCCTGGCATCGGCAGTTCTAATCAATGGAGGACATTATGAACAAGTTGCTGATCGCCGCCTTTGCGCTGGCCAACATCGGCATCGCGGCACCGGCTCTCGCCGAGCCGTCGTGCGACGTCAACAAGGTAGAATGGCAAACCGAACAGGCTCTGCGCGACAAGCTTGGCGCCCTCAGGTGGACCATCAAGAACGTCAAGATCGACAACGGCTGCTACGAAGTCTATGGCGCCGACGAGAACGGGAAAAGGGTCGAGATCTATTTCAATCCGAAGACTCTTGAGGCCGTCCCCGGCCAGGGAGGCTGAGCGGCATGGCGACCGTGAAAGTTTGGGACGCATTCGTCCGTCTGTTCCACTGGGCGCTGGTTGCAAGCTTCACGGTCGCGTTCCTGTCAGGAGAGGAGCGCGACCTCCGGATGCTTCACTGTTGGGCAGGTTACGCGGCTGCGTCTCTTGTGGCGCTCCGCATATTATGGGGTGTCATCGGAACACATTACGCACGGTTTAGCCAGTTCGTGCATGGTCCCAAGACCGTGCTGAACTACCTCAAGTCCGTCGTCACCGGACGGGAGGCGCGATATCTGGGCCACAATCCTGCAGGTGGCGTGATGATCGTTCTGCTCCTCCTGGCAATCACTGGTCTCAGCCTCACCGGTCACCTGTTGACCACGGATGCATTCTGGGGATCGACAACCATGGAAGAGATCCACGAGGTGCTCGCTAATGGCATATTGGCGCTGGTCGTCTTGCATGTCAGCGGCGTGATCGTCGAAAGTCTTAGGCATCGCGAAAACCTTGTGAGAGCGATGATCACGGGCAAAAAGAAAGTCCCAGGTCCCGCCGACGTGGGGTGATCATTAACTCGCGCGTTGCTTTCATCGGTGCCGACCGGTGAGCAGGCGCACCGCGTGAACGATCTGAGAGTGTCATGTGTCGGCTTAAATGCGGAGCACTTGGACGCATGCTGGGGCTGCTTCTCGCTGCCTCAATCAGCTCCCGATCAAAAGCACGCGCGCGCTTGCCGCGAGTGGCCTATGCCGGGGATCGTGGCGAGACGCTTGCTCGCCTCATCGATGTGCAGGCCATCACGTGCCGGTCGAGTTCAAGGATCTGGTTCTGCAACAGGCGATACTGTCGACCAGGCACATCAGGGCGCGGCGCGCCACGTCAAGAATGCGTTTGTCTTCGCGGGAGACGACGACATGGTTCACTCGCCGTTATCACCGGGACTAGGCGAGTGGCCGTTAAAGGATCGCCAGAAGCCGGTCGGGAACGCGGGCGCGCTAGCACTACGCCACACCTCGGAAAGGCGCGTCCCGACCCGTTCGGCGCCGAGCCGGGACGCTGGCAGCCGACGCACCTGTCAGCCTGCGTCTGGAGCTTTGTCGCCGTCCCGGGCCTTGCGCATGCTCTCGACCATGTAGGCCGTGGCCCGCTCCCAGGCTTTGCTGTTGTCGCCGCGGAAGTCGAATACTTTGGAATAGGTAGTGCGCCCGCTCGCCACGTCCTTGATCTCGATGTGCAGCGTGCCGATGAGGGTGGATACCTTCCACACCCAGCCGATCATCACCTGGTCGGCGCCCGCCTTGCGTGCAATATCGAGTTCGCAGCCGTTGCAGGCGCGCAGGTACGTGCCAGCATTCACCTCGCTTACGGCCTCAGCGACGGCGGCAGGCTCGACAACGTCGTAGAGGCCAGAGGCCTTGATGCGCTCGCTGCTGTACCGGGTCAGTTCCGACAGCATCTCCGCATGGCGCGATGCCGGTCCTACCTCGCCCGAGGTGTCGTTGATCTCGAACGGCAGGATGGCGAGTTTCGCCCGCGGCTCGGCGTTGACGGAGTTCACGCCAATCCACGCGATCAGCGCCGTCAGCGCCAGGCCGCGGATGCGTGCTACCTTTTTCATGATCATCGTTCCTCTTTGCTGGTGCTCGATATTTGAGGAACGTTAGGCAACGCCCATGCGTGCCAATAGGGGCCGTTGCCCGCCGAAAGTCGGGCAATTTGCCCAAGGTAACCCTGCTACTCTCGCGCTATGCCCACGATCATGACCATACCCGGCTTGGCCCGCCCCACGGACACCGCACGACCGAAGCACCGACCCATCGATCTCAAGCGCTCGTTGGTTCTGCGCATTGTCCTCGCGGCGGTTCTCTGTCTGGCAGCCGTGTCCATCTTCACGCTCGTCGAAGCACATCGCGATGCCGACCAGCGAGCCGCCACAACGGCCGACCTCGTCGCTCGCCAGCTGGAGCTGCAGCTCCTGCGGATCAACACCGGCCTCGACCTAGCGCAGCGCTTTCCAGAGTGGCAAACGGTTGCAGCAACAGGTATTGGGGACGGCCAATGCGTACGCTTCTATGCCCCCGGCGGCGATATGCAGCGCAGCGACTGCGTTGGCTTTCAGCCAAACGCCGAAGCCGCGCCCGGATGGTTCGCGGCAACGTCGGCCGCGCTTTTCGCATCCGAGGAGGGCGTGAGCCGCACCGTTGCCTACAAAGGCGTCGAATACGGCACCGTGACCGTGACACCAGCGCCTGGGGCGGTCGCCGCCCGCGTGTGGGGTGCGCTGAAACAGCCGCTGCTGCTCACTTTCCTCACCGTCATCGCCGTCTCCATCCTCGTCTACGTGGCGCTCACCCGCGCGCTGGCGCCGACAAAGGACGTTATCGCCGGCCTGAACCGCCTCGCCGCTGGCGATTTCAGCTATCGCCTGCCCGAGTTCTCGCTCGCTGAACTGCAGCGCATTAGCGAGGTGTCGAACCAGCTCGCCGCCAAGATCGAGGCGACGCTTGCCGAACGCGCCGACCTATCGAAACGGCTGATGAACACGCAGGAGGATGAGCGCCGCCACCTCGCTCGAGAGCTTCACGACGAGTTCGGTCAAAACCTCACCGCCATGGCCGCGCTCGCAGCTTCCATCGAGCACACGGCCGAGGACCAGTGCCCCGTGCTTATTGCCGAGGCGCGCAGCCTGGCGCACATCGCTGCCGGTATGATGACGTCGCTGCGCGGCACCCTGCTCCGGCTGCGGCCCGCCGACTTCGACCGCTTCGGCCTGGTCGAGAGCCTGCGCCAGCTCGTCGACATGTGGAGCCTGAGCCGCCGCCGGGAAACCCGCTTCGAGCTCGATAGTCCTCCCGAGATTGCGCTGCCTGACACTACGGCGATCCATGTTTTCCGCATCGCGCAGGAGGGACTGACCAACGCAGCAAGGCATGCCGGCGCCAGTCACGTGCGTCTCAGCGTCGAGCCCGTAACTTCGGCCGGTGCCGGCCCGCCCACCGGCATCAGTCTCACCATCGAGGACAACGGCACCGGCCGTCCCGTCGCTGTCGCCGACGAGACGCATGGCATGGGCCTCATGAACATGCGCGAGCGGGTAGCGGCCCTTGGGGGCTCGATCTCATTCGACGACGCCGCCGGCGGAGGACTCAAGGTACGTGTCCTCGTCCCCGTCAATCCTTAGGAGCGGGAGAGCTATGGACACGCCCGGCATCAGCGTCATGCTCGTCGACGATCATGCCGTGGTGCGCGAAGGCTACGGGCGGCTTATCGAGAAGCATAACGGCATGAAGGTCGTCGCCGAAGCCGCCGACGGCGATGCCGCCTACCAGCTATACAAGAAGCTCACGCCCGACGTCGTCGTCCTCGATCTCACCATGCCCGGCCGCGGCGGCATCGAGGTCATTCGCCACCTGCGCCAGCGCGACGGGGGCGCCCGCATCCTCGTCTTCAGCATGCACCAGAATGCCGCCTACGCCCTGCAGGCATTCCAAGCCGGTGCCCACGGCTACATCACCAAATCGAGCCCGCCCGAGTTGCTCATCACTGCCATCCGCGACGTCGCAGCCGGCAAGAAGGCCATCAGCCCGGACATTGGGCATGCGCTCGCCATGATGCGCATCAACCCTGAGGCGCTGGCCCCGGAAAATCTGACGCCCCGCGAGTTCGACATTTTTCGCATGCTGGCCGATGCCAAGTCCGTGAGCGAGATCGCCGCCACCCTCAATTTGTCGACCAAGACGGTGGCGAACTACCACTACCTTATCAAGTCGAAGCTCGGCGTTTCCTCGGACATCGAGCTCGTGCACCTCGCCATGCGCCTCAAGATCATTGACACGGACAAAATCCAGACCGCCGATTAGCTGGCCGATACGCAAGTGATATCTTTAGGTGCCGCCTTCGGACCGGGGTGATCCAAATAGCGAGGGCTATACGCCTGAACATAGCGTCAAAGCTGTCGTTGAAAGGGCTCAACAGCAACGTCCATTGCGGTCCGGCAATCTCGGCTCTTTGTCTGTCCCGCTCCGCCGCCGCATGCCACTTGCGCACCGCTTGCAGGAGTATGGCGTCCCGAAGTGCGGACCCCGATGCGCCGAAGAATTGGTAGAGGGGTCACGTCTCTGATCGCCGGGTTTGGGTGCCGCTTATGTCTCCGGACATCGGTCAATCCTCGGCATGCTCTGTGAGAGCCAAGTTGAGGTGATCAACTTCGTAAGTTGCAAACCAAGATGGTTGTGCGCCCCCGCAACCACCGATATCGCGCCCGTGATCGGATACCCTTCACATTGACCGGATAACGGGCTGAAAGGCCCGCTATCGGCGCTTTTCCTCGCACCAAACGCAAAAAGCGCCCCCGCAACCGACCTGATTTTCAGCGCCCTCTGCGCAGCCAAATTCGCCGAACTCTTGGCCCCCTGCGATAGCGCAAGGATACCGCCAAGCTCCTCCCTGACTTCGAGACGGTAGTCGGCGTCCTCGTGAGGGACGACGCGGATCTCTTCGATAATGCTCGCAGTAGCTCGATGGCCTCGCGATCGGCGTCCGAGCGCAGCAGATCGCTCCGGGCTTCAACGCGGGCGGAATAGATAGTCGCCACGTTGCGATGCAAAAGCGGCTCGTCGTTGGAGCTCAGTGCGGTTCGCTCGCCAGTCTCGACCGCTCGGCCTCGAGCTCATTGAACTCACCGTTGATCGAGGTTGCATCGGCGCCATTGAGAATGGCATCGACAAGCCGTTTTATTGCCGAACTACCCGCTCAAGCTCGCGGCGCATCGCGATCCTCGCCAACGAAGGCTCCGAACGGATGCGGTTGACCTCGGCGATAAACGTGCGCGGGAAGTCTTCGGCGAGGGCGGCTCCATTGGCCGTGTCCTTAGGCGGTTCGCAATGGTCCTGCTCGACTTGCGCGGACGGCGACGCGATTGATGCAAGTAGACCGCTCCGAGCCCGGACACATGCAAATCGTTGGTGCCGAATTTCGTATCGCTCGCTCCACACGCGGCACATTTCGGCAAACCTGAAAGCAACTGGCGCGGTCGCTTGCCCTGCCAAAATACCGCCGGCTTACAATCGGGCCGCGTTCCGCGCGCCATCTCCGCTTGTCGTGCCTTAGCCCTGTCCCAAAGGTCTTGCGGGACAATCTGCAACTCAGGAACGTCAGTCACCACCCAGCTCACGCAAGGATTGAGGCGCGACTGCCGTCGACCGGTCTCAGGATTCTTCATGTGCTTGAGCCGGTTCCAAACCAGCCTGCCAATATGAAGCTCGTTGTTGAGGATCCCTGTTCCGCGGGCGGCGTTTCCGTTGATCGTAGACGGCCCACGATTGTCCCGCATCTCGGCCGTGAACGTGCCTTCCGGATCATCGGGTGGATTCGTAATTCTCTGACGACCATCGTAAAACAGCATCACCGGCCACGCACCCGTCTCAGGCATAGCATCGCCAGCAATGGCGCGGCGACGAAGAGCGTGGCGATGACATCGGCGGCGCCATCGGCGAGCAGCGCCCAGATGAGACCGACCAGGCTCACGAACGCGATGGCAACGGGCGCTCTGAATGTTCTCCACGCCCTGGCCCAATCGGCCGACCGGGCGACGTCGCTTTTTCGCGCGGTCGTCTTCGCTTCAGCCATAGATAAAGACCACTGATTAGAACCGCTATCGTCACCAGGTCGAGGATCGCCCACACACACTTCAGCGCAATGCCGCCGTAGTCTCCGAAATGCAGCGGGCGCGATAGTGCCAAGGCCTTAACATACCAGGGCATCTGGCGCAGCCCGTCGAAGCGGCCATCGCTCGCATGCACCAGCGCCGGCGTGATGATGTGCTCCGTCAATGGCGTGCGCCCATGCAGGAAGATCGCGTAGTGGGTGGCGGTGGAGAAGGCGCTACCGGGGAATGCAACAAATTGCAGCTCAAGGCCGGGAGCCGCTGCAACGGCAGCACCCACCGCGCGATCGAGAGAAGCGGTGCTCGCTGCCGGCATCGACGTGTCGCTGGCCTGCCGGATAAGGTCGCCCAGGGCGTTTTGCCGCCAATAGCCGATGATGGGCTGCTCCAGCGTGTTGACTACGCCCGTCAACCCCACGACCAAAGCCCACGCAACGGTCACGACTCCTAGGAAGTTGTGATAGTCGAGCCATTTGGCCCGGCTTGAACGATCGACGCGGACGCTGCCGAACGGAAGCTTTCGCATGAACGGCTGGTAGAGCACGACGCCGGAGACGATCGCCGTGGAAAAAAGTAGGCCCATAAGGCCGAGAAACAGCATGCCAGGCAGACCGAGAAACATGTCCGTGTGGAGCTGCAGCAAAAAATCCATGACCCTTGCTCCGACGTCCGCGGGAGGCACCAGAGCCCCGCTGGTGCGGTCGTAAGAGGCAAAGTGCATTTGCGTACCGGGGACCGAAGCCGCGGCGCCCGTCGTCACGTTGACCACCGGACGGTCGACCTCGAAGCTCATGAAGATCGGAACCTCGTTCGGGCGCCGTTCAAGAGCTATCTTCAGCACTGCATCCAGGTCGAGAAGCGCACCACCCGGATTGGCCGGCGTCCACTGATTGGGATTCAGCGCCTTGTCGATCTCGTCATGGAAGATGAGCGGCAGCCCCGTCACGCACAGCATCAACAGAAATGCTGTGCAGACGAGGCTGCTCCATTTGTGAAGCCATGACCAAACTCGAACGGTCTTCGAACCCAAGGCCTAGAAGTCCACCGTCACGCTGGTAAGGAATGTCCGCGGTGCACCCTGCACGAGATAGTTTGCTCCCGGGTATCCGCCCACCGACGCCCAATAGGATTCGTTGGCAACATTCTCGACGCGAGCGCGGAGCGTGACGGGCGCGCCATCCCAGACTGTCGCGTAGCGCAGGCCCAGATCGACGCGAGTCCAACTGCCGATCTCGAAGGTATTTGCGACGTTGGTATATTGATCGCCAGTATAGATCAGCCTGCCGTCAACCGTCACCCCGGCCATGAAGGGGAGATCCCACTCTGCACCAAGATTTCCCTGGAACTTCGGAACGCCGATAGCGGTATTGCCGTCGGCGGCCCCACCCTGGGTCTTTTCAAGTGTGGCATCGACGTACGTGAAGCCACCGAGCAGCCTGAAGCCCGTGACGGGCTCGCCGTAGAACGAGAGCTCGATGCCGCGATTGATCTGCTCTCCACCGGCCTTGAAAATCTGATTTTCAATAATCGCCTGCTGCTGCGAGATGGAGAACCAGCTCAAGGTCGCGCCGAAGTTGCCGCCATCGTACTTGGCGCCAAATTCGTACTGCTCGCTCACATACGGATCGAGCACCGTGCCTTCGTTGAGAACCGGCTGCCCGCCGCTGTTGGCCGGAGCGACGCCGCCGCGCTGCAGCGCCTCTGCGTAGTTGGCGAACAGGGACACCCCGCGCAGCGGCTTCACGACTACGCCGAATGCCGGCGTCACCGCTTCACCCTCGACGCTCTCGGCCAAAGCACCCGTATTGTAATTGTATGTGCTCTGCTCGATCTTCTGGTAGCGGCCACCTACGGTGAGCAGCACACTGTCGTCCATGAACGACAACGTATCGGCGACGGCAAAGCTGGACGTGCGCGATTTCTCCGTCGTCAGGGGATCGGATAGGGTGCCACCAACGAAGAAGTTGGCGGGCGGCGCAGCCACAGCCTGCGGGTTATACAGCGTGCCTGCGGCGAACCCTGCAAAATTGGAGAATGCGTAGGCGTTCTTCGAGTCGATGTAGGTTGCTGATCCGGATACGACGACTCTGTGCCCTACAGCGCCGGTATCAAACTGAGCGCGCACGCCGGCGTCGCCGGAATACGCTGCATCCTCTCGCACGTTATCGAAGCGATAGGCCGTGAGAGTGCCATCGGGCGTTGCCGTCGGATTGGCGAGGACGTTTTCTTCATCGCCGAAGCGGAAACCTCCAGCGGCCCAGACGGTGACCGAATCCGTAAGATCGATCTCTCCGCGCGAGACAAAGAAGATATTGCGGTCGTTCGCGTAGGTCCAAGGCTGGGCGTAGTTCTGGTCGGCGCCCGGCGGTTTCGGCGCCTTGGGTGTCACGGCATCGAGAGCGACTTGCGGGCGTGGGTCATCAAGGCGATGATCCTGGTACGCTAGGTCGGCGGTAAACCTGGCGGTGCGCGTGGTGTAGTCGATGCCGACCGCAGCCGCTCCCAATTGGCGCTCTTCGTTGTCTACTGACGTGTCACCCGTCCGTCCGGTTGCGCCAACGCGCACACCCCATTCCTTGTCGGTTCCATAGCGGCGGGCAATGTCGACGGTGCTGACGACCTGCCCGGTGCTCTCGTATCCCAGCGTTACGCTGTTGAGATCCTCGACGGGAGCGTGCTTGGTGACGAGATTGACCGAGCCGCCAACACCGCTGCTACCGGGAGCCGCGCCGTTCACGAAGGCGCTGACGCCGCGCAGAATTTCGACGCGCTCGACCATCGGTGCGGCCACGAACTGGCGCGGCGTGATCCCGTAGAGGCCGTTGATCGAAAGGTCGTCTCCGTACAGCGGAAAGCCACGGATGATATAAAGCTCTGCGAAGTTGCCGAACCCCTGGGCTACGCGCACCGTGGGATCATTGAGCAGCACGTCGCCGACGCTGTTCGCCTGCTGGTTTTTGATCAGCTCGGATGTGTAGCTGGCGCCGCTGAACGGAGAGTCGGCATAATCGAGATTACCTAGCAGGCCTACTCTTCCACCAGCTGCGACTTGGCCGCCCGCATAAGTGCGGGGCAGTCCAACCTGCGAGCCGGCGGTCGCGGGTTGCGCGACCGGCGGCGGCGGGGATGCAACCGCCGGCTGGCTCGTCTGAGATTTCGGGGCACTCGCCGACTTCTGCTTCTTCTTCTTTTTTGCAGGCGCCTGCTTCGTCGTTTCGACCGTCAGCGCTGGCAGTTCGGTCTGCTGGGGAGCCGGCTCCGGAGCGGTCTGCGCGCCCGCATTCCCGGTCGATAAGACGGAACCCGCTAGGGGCACCACTACAAATGCACGGACTAGCCGGCGCGCACTCACTAGCGACATCTGCTACGCAACCCTCAACGCGATACACTGGGATCATGTAGCGTTAATCCTACCAAAAAAGTCAACAAACCCGGTAGGCGATCAGGACTTCATCCGCGCCTGTTGTCGGACCGCAACAGCTTCAGCGGGATTACTCCCGAAACCCGCTGCCATCTAACGCGAGTCAGATAGCGTTCCGTGGTGCAGCCGGCATGTTCGAGTTCGTCGTTGCCGATCACGGCATCGGCGCCCTCGCCAGCCTGCGCAGCAATCCTGAATTTGCCGAACTCGCCAACTCACGCGATGCCCTGCCACGCGTGCTGCAGATGGGCTGTACGAGCACCGGCGATCCGGAGCGCGGCCGCGGTTTCGATGTTCTCTTTCGCGGTCTTGCCAACCACAACGGCGATCCGGTGATGCGGCCCTCGTCAGCGACGGGCAAAGCCCGTCCCGGGACGACCGCGCCGGGATTGGGGATCTTGAAGCCATCGGCATCGCGCGCTTCGCGGGCGCGTGGATCGAAACACTGGCGCGGTCGCTTGCCCTGCCAAAATACCGCCGGCTTACAATCGGGCCGCGTTCCGCGCGCCATCTCCGCTTGTCGCGCCTTGGCTACCATGTCGGCGTGCAATGTTGACCCGCAGTGTAGCGATAGCGCCGACCAGAACCGAAGCTGGAAAGCGTAGCGTAGCAAGCGGAGGCTTGTTGCGGCTCCGCCACATGATAGGCGCATTGATGGCCGGCGCAGCGAAAACAAGTTGAGCGCACGCTGGCTTTCACTATGACTCGGATAATATAACATCCGCATTGTGGCGTGAGGCGTAGATGAGAGTTCGCGTATGGGGAGGCGCAGCCGCGGCCGCTGCGGTCCTGCCGAGCCCAATGAAAAAGAGGGCGACATCCGGCGCCGTGAGCGGGCCTTCCGGAGCGCCCGCAACGGGTTACCGGCAGCTTCCTCTGCACGCCACAGCGCGGATTGAGCACATTCGCGTTCATGGAAGAGGCTCGGTCAATCCGCGCTTCCATAGGCTGGATGACGACCACCATCATCATGATGACGGCAACGGCTGGGTCGCCCGTACCGTTCTGCTGCACACCTTCGAGCAGGACGACATCGACCATGAGGAACTGGTCATCCCGGGCTGCACGCTGGTCAATGCTGAGGTCAGCGACACTACCGAAGTGCGCAAGCGCGATGGCACCGCCTCGCTCGTCATCGTCGGCCTGCGTGGAGAGAATCTCGCCGAAGACGATGTGCGCGACCACACGCCCTTCAAGCGCCATGAGTTCGTCTACCAGCCGCGGTGCCAGTGTGCGCGCGTTTAGGGTTGTGAAGCTGAACTAACGGCTCGCTACTCCCGAGAGCCGAGCGTGGGCGCCGCTGTCACGGCGTCCACGCCTTTGAAATCATCTACCAGACATTCGAGGTCTACATGTCCGCTCGCGTATCTCTGAGCGCTTATCTCTGCGCGTTCGCTGCCATGGCAATTCCCACGGGAGAGGCCGTCCGTGCCCAGACAGCCGGGGTGAACACGCCGCCCGCGTCGACGCAGTTGGATGCCCTGACAGTCGAGGCCGATACCAAGAAGAAGAAAAAACAGACATCGGCAAAAGCTGCCGCGTCCGCAGCGTCGGCAAATGCTGCCACGACTGCTCCCCAGCCAGCTATGCCGGCCGCTGCAGTCCTCAATATCGACATCGACGGCACCGTTACGGAGAACAGCGGATCCTATGCGGCAGAGAACAGCACCATTGGTGGCAAGCTCGTTCTACCGATCAAGGAGACGCCGCGATCCATCTCCGTATTGACCCGTAAGCGGCTGGACGATGAGAATATTACGACCGTCACGGAAGCTGCAGAGCGGGCAACGGGTGTGTATGTCCGCAATCAGGGCGACGCCAGCGACGGCCCATTCTTCTACTCGCGCGGATTTCTCATGTCGGTATCCGAGAACGGCGTACCGCTCAATACCGACTACTACGGTCCAGGCCTTGATACGGCAATTTACGATCGCATCGAAATCATACGCGGCCCCGATGGATTGATGCAGGGCCAGGGCCAGCTCGGCGGCTCGGTCAATCTGGTTCGCAAGGCACCGCTAGCGACGCAGCAGGTCAAAACGGAACTGTCAGCCGGGCAATGGAACAACTACCGCAGCATGCTCGATGTCTCGACGCCGCTACTGGCGTCGGGCGCCGTACGGGCGCGTGTCGTGGGGCTGGCGGAAGCGAAGGATTCATTCGTCGATTTCGTCGGCGGCGAACGCCACATGGGCTACGGTATCATCGCGATCGACATCTCGGAAAGCACCACCATCTCGCTCAACGCGCTGTCGCAAAAGAATGAGGTCAATCCCTACTACGGCGCCCTGCACATTCCGAATACGAATTCGTACACGCCGCGCGGCACGTTCCTGGGCGCCCGCTGGAGTAACTTCGACTACAACAGGCAGGAATACGGTGCGGAGCTGAAACATCGTTTCGACAAGGACTGGTCCCTCAGCGCGACGCTCACGCGGCGCGATTACGACGACACCAAGCGTTTCGCGTTCCACAACCCTCATCCGTCTTTTCATCTGACGGGAACCTCGGGGCTCATCAACCGCGGCACCTGGTTCGAGGCCGAGCAATGGACGGGCGACGCGCATCTCACCGGCCGCTTCGGCTTCCTCGGCCGCAAGCACGATATTGTCATCGGTGCGAATTTTGAGAATTTCGATCATGAGCGCTGGAGCCGCAACGCTCCCGCCATTGGTCTGTGGCCCGCAGGAGACCCCAACATACCTTACGCCGAGGTCACGAAGGCAGGCTCCACCATATCGAAGGTCACGCAGAAAGGCCTGTATGCGCAGGGCCGCTTCGAAATCATGCCCTGGATGCACGCTCATCTCGGCGCCCGACTAACCGACTACAAATCGCAGTCGAGTACCCAAGGCGTCATCTACGACGAGGCAAACGTCTTTACGCCCTACGGCGGGCTCGTCATCAACGTGACGCGCGAATGGATGGTCTACGCCAGCTATGCCGACATCTTCCGACCGCAGGGGATCACGACGACGGATGCATCGGACGCCACGCTGCCGCCCATCGTCGGCGAGCAATACGAAGTCGGGATCAAAGCCTCACTGTTGGATGGGGCGCTAACGCCGAGTCTGGCCTTCTTCCGCGCCAGCGATACAGGTCGTCCGCTGCCCGACCCGGCAAATCCAGGGCATTCCATCGCGGCCGGCGAGGTCCTGTCGGAAGGTTTCGAAGTCGAGGTGGGCGCCAGGCCAGTGCGCGGCTGGGAGCTCGTCTCCGGCTATACGTACACAGAAACGAAGTTCGCAGCCGGTCAGCCGGCAGAGGTCGGCACGCGCTTCAACTCCTTCTATCCCAAGCACACGTTCAAATTCTGGTCGAACTATGCCTTCAGCGAAGGGGCGCTCGACGGCGTGTCGCTCGGCGTCGGGCTGCGCGCATTCAGTGAAAGCACGACGTCGTTCAGCGCGCCTTACCGGGGTACGGTTTCGCAGCCCGCCTACGCGGTCGTCGACGGCAGGGTCGCCTATAAGCTCGATCGCCACACGGAACTGTCGATGAACGTCAGCAACATATTCGACGAGGTCTATACGCCTTACCCGGATGTGCGAGCCTTCTATGGAGAACCGCGGCGGGCGATGGCGAAGGTCGCAACGACATGGTGAGTGTGAGTTCAACGCACGCCGCAGCATGTCCGCTTAGGTTACAATCTGCCGAGCGCGGCATCAGGCTAGGCGCCGCGCGCTAGAACCGCCAGTCAAGGCGGCCGCTGAGCCCGTGGTCCTCGACGTTGCCGGCAATCTGGCCCTGATAGGAAAGCCCGAGCGTCGTGTCGCGGTCCACGTTGAACATGAGACCCGCCTCGATAAGCGCAGCATCGCGCGCGATCGGCACGCCCGCCACGGTGAAGTCGACGCCGCCGGTGATGAAGGCCAGCGCGGCGTCGGCGACGACATCGTCGAACGCGTGCTGCCAAGCCACGGAGGCGTGCGGGATCACCACCATGTCGCCGATCAAAAGCTCGCTCGCGGCGCGCAGCCCGAGCGTGGAGTAACCGGTGTCGATGCTGTTGCTACCCGAGGTCAGCGCGGCGAGGCCGCCCTGCTCAGTGAACCCGTCGGCGTCGACACGCACCCAGGCGAGGCCGGCGAACGGCTCGACCGCCGACTTGGACGAAACGAGCGGCAGCGCAATCTCGCCGAAGACCTGCCCCGTGTTGCCGTCGTAGGACGCGTTGACGCGGTCGAAGAAGCCGGGGAACAGCACAGTCCGCTGCGTGTCGATGCTATTCCACGTCCACGCGCCGCCGGCGCGCACGGCCAACGCGCCGAGTCCCCCACCGGCGTAAGCGCCGATGTGATAGCTGTCGACGTTGGCCGAGGAGAGGCGCGCATCGACGCCGATGTTGGCCTGCGTGTAGCCGAGCGCGAAGCCAGTGCGCCAGCCGCCGCCGAGCTCCGCATCGACGCCGGATACGAAAGCGCCCAGCGTGCGATCGGCGCGAGCGGCGTTGCCATTGCCCTGGAAGTCGCCCCAAGAGCCGAAGCCTTGCGTCCAGAAGGCGAGACCGGGGGCCGGCGGTGCCGCGTAGCCTGAGCCCATGCCCAATCCGGACATGCCGAGGCCCATCATCGGCGTATCGCCCAGGGCGGCAATCGTCGTCGGCCCGCCCGCGGCGAGCGCGGCAACGGCGCTGGCGCCCCCACCGCCGTAGGAGGCCTGCAGCAAACGGGAGAGGATGGCATCGCGCACGAAGCGGCTCTGGTCGACGAGCAGCCCAGCGACGGTCGCATGGATCTCGCCCGACAGCGCATCGAACGCCTGCTGTGCGCCTGCCGCGCTCTGGCCGATCACGGCGAGGAACAGGGGATTGCTGGTTGCCAGGGTATCGAGCGCGCCGGCAACGGCCCTCTGGTTGGGCGTCTGCGCCACGTCGATGAGGTTGACGTCATTGCGCACCAAGGTCAGCAGCACGCTGGTGGACGTTTGGATGATGGAAGGATCGAGAAAGGCGGCATCGATGTCGACGTCGGCATCGAAGGCGCCCGAAAGACCGGTTGCCGTCAGGACGGTGTAGGTATTGAGCGGCGAATAGGTGCCCGACGCGACCTTGACCGTCACCTTGGCGCCGCCGAGCGTCGCGATGCCATCGACCTTGATCAGGTCCGAGTGGCCCGCATCGTCGATGCCGACCTCGTAGAATGCGGCGGGGTCGAAGGTGAGGTTGCCGTTGACGGTGAGCGTGCCAATGGGCGTTGCGGCATTGCCGGGCGCTATGGTGGCGCCGGCGTTGACGCTGGTGGCGCTCACCGTGCCTATGCCGCCGAGCCGGCCGCTGTTGAGGATCGTCGCCGACGACGCTGCAATCGACCCGTCGACGATCAGCGCGCCATCGTTGACGGTCGTCGAGCCGCTATAGGTGTTGGTGCCTGACAGGACCAAGCTGCCGTTGCCCTCCTTGATGAGGTTGCCGGTGCCCGAGATCGTACCCGAGAACTCCGTGGAGCGGCCGTCGCCGCCGGTGGTCAGTGCGGCGCTGCCGAGCAGTACATCGCCCGCTCCGGCGAGCGAGCCGATGGTCTGATCGAAATCGCCGAGATCGAGAAATGCGCCGCTCGAGACGGTGAATGCGCTCGATGGCGAGAAAGCGCCGGCGCCGCCGGCCAGCAGTGTGCCCTGGTTGATGTTGGTCGGCCCGGCGAAGGTACTCACTCCAGTCAGCGTCCAGGTCGAGATGCCGGTCTTCTCGAAGATGCTGAAGCCCTGGTACTGCGTGCCGAGGCTCGAGATGTCGAACATGGCGTCGACCGCGCCGCCGAGACGGAACGTGCCGTTATTCGTCTGGTCGACCGCGTTGCCGTTGACGATGTAGCCGGATTGCAGCTCCAGCACGTTGCTGCCGCCGGTGAAGGTGACGGCGTTCGCCCGTGTCCCATCGCCCAGTCCGCCCGAGATCGTACCGGCGTTGACGATCGTCAGATTAGCGCCGATGACGCCGGTGCCGCCGAGACCGGCAAGGCCTGCGATACCGCCGCCGGCGCCGGCGTCGCTACCGGCGATGGTTCCTTCATTCATCAGCGTCCCGCCATTGGTGAAAACGACCGCGTCGCCGCCGCTTCCGCCATTGCCGTCGTCGCCGCGATGGCCAACCACGCCGCTGCCGCTGCCGAGGCCTCCGCTGCCGCCGCCGCCGCCATTGCCACCTGTAATGGCCGCCGTCGCTGCGTTGGTCAGCGTCCCGCCAAGGGTGAAAATAACAGCGGTGCCGCCGTCGCCGCCATTGCTGCCGTCGCCGCCGTTGCCGCCGGTGACGCCGCCGCCGCCGAGGCCGCCGTCACCCCCACTGCCACCGCTGCCCCCGGCAATGGTTGCTGTATTGGTCAGCGTCTCGCCATGGGTGAAAATGGCGCCATCGCCGCCGAGACCGCCAGTGCCGCCAGTGCCGCCAGTGCCGCCGGCACCGGGGCCGCTGCCATTACCGCCGCGTCCGCCAACAGCGCCGGCGCCGCCATTGCCGCCGGCAACGGCCATGTCATTCATCAGCGTCCCGCCATTCGTGAAAACGGCACCGCCGCCGCCCTTGCCGCCGTCGCCGCCGTTGCCGCCCTTACCGCCGGGTGCGCCGAAGTTAATATTGCCGACGCCTTGCCCGCCAGCGGCGCCAGCACCGCCATTGCCGCCAACAACTGTCGCTGCATTCATCAGCGTCCCGCCGTTGGTGAAAACGGCACCATCGCCGCCGTTACCGCCGCCACCGCCGCCGCCGCCGCTAGCACCGATGCCACCGATGCCACCGATGCCACCGAGGCCGCCATTGCCACCCGCAATGGTCGCGCCGCTCGTCAGAGTCGCGCCGGTGTTGAAAACGATGCCATCGCCGCCATCACCGCCATAGCCGCCGCCACCGCCGTCGCCGCGGCTGCCGAGGCCGCCAGTGCCGCCGCCGCCGCCCTTGCCGCCGCCGCCGCCAGTCAGATCGACGGACAATGCGCCCGCGCCGGTGATGCTGATGACGGCGCCACCTCCGCCGGCGCCACCACCGCCGCCGCCGCCGCTACCGCCGTTACCAGCGGTACCACCACCGCCCGTGCCGCCAGCCCCACCTGTCCCGCCGGTCTGCGCGCTACCGGGAAGCACGACGCCGGTGAATGCGTCGGCGCCACCGCCTCCGCCTCCCCCGCCGGCGCCGCCTCCGCCGGTGCCGCCGGCGCCGCCGTTCGCCGTCCCGGCGGCACCTGCTGTACCACCTGCACTGCCAGGATTGCCCGCAACACCGGGATCGCCCGGCGCGCCGCCGCTACCACCGGCGCCGCCACCCGTGGCGCCGCCTGGCCCGCCGGCGCCACCCGCGTTGGATTGAGAGAAGGCCGGAGAGGACAGTGCGAATACGCACACGAGCACGAGCCCGGCGCCGCGCGCGATGTTGACCGCCGGGCGTCTGCTTGGCAAGCAATGGGGAGCGGTAGGGCGACCACGGAGTATGTCCATTGGAGCCAATAGAGACATGAATTCCACCCCGATTCTCGGCTCTCGCCCGATCTGCCGATCCTCCGCTAGCAGAGGAATGTTGCGCCAGTATTTGAAAGCCGCCGTATTAACCCTGGGCATGACGTTAGCTTTTGCGGTGTGGCCCTCTTGCCCTGCTGCACCGCTGCCGACAATGTGACCGCGACAGCGTGCGGGGGGAGGACCGACGGACGTGCGGACAATCCGCTTCAACGATCTGACGTTCGACGAGGACATGCTGTCCGCCAGACGCACCGACGGCACCGAATTGCGTCTGACGCGACAGGAGCGGGCACTGCTGCTTCATTTCACGCAGCAGCCTGGAAAACTCCTGACGCGGCGCAGACTGGTTGAGCTGATGACCCGCGATGCGAGTGACACCAGCGAGCGCAACATCGATTTTCTCGTCAACCGCCTGCGTAAAGTCCTCGGCGACAACGCGCGCAAACCCCGCTTCATCGCCACGCAGTATGGCGAGGGGTACGTCTGGATTGCGCGGACGATGGAGCCCACGTGCGGCCGCCGCGCATTCCTGCGGCTGGGGCCGGCTTACGGGATGCGGCGCAGCACACAACGCACGCACAGCACCCTCGCGCAATTGACTCAGGCACTCAAAAACCTGATGGGAAGCGATCGTACTGTAGACTGCGTCCCCGACTGGCAGCCGGAAAAATCCACCGACGACGTGACCTATAGCCTCGACGTAAGCTTTCACGCCGAGGAAGAGACGGTGCATGCGGCGTTCGTGCTGCGCCATGCCGCGACGCGGGCTGTCCTCAGCACGTTCCGCGCGCGGTTCGCGAGTGCGAGATGCCGGGAGATCGAGCAGGTCGCCAGAGACATCCAGGCGGATATTTGGAAGAACCTCGCGGCGCCGGCGGGACCGGCGATAGCTGCTCTGGAGAAGCCGCTTGAGGTCCGTCTCTACGAGGCGGCGGAGCTTCTCGCGCGCACGCCGGTCATCTGGCGTGAAAACGAGGCCCAGCTTGCCCGCGCCCGCACCGAGAAGCCCGACGACCCTCAACTCGCGATCATGTGGGCGCTCAATCTGTACATGCGGCTGCTCAGCCAGGCTCTGGAAGAGACAGAGATGATGCCTGCCGATGACTGGGCAGCCATCGAGGACGAGATCGAGCACCTCGCATTGTCGAGCTTGCCGAAGGTTCAAGACAATCCATTGCTGGTGCTCGGCGTGGCGAAGCTGCTCTTCTTTATCGATCGCGGTCACGCCGAACTGGCTGCGCAGCTTGCGGACGAGGCGTTCGCCAAGAGCACGGCCTTCGCCGCCGCATTTGCCATGCAGGGGCAAATCCGCATGGCCCGGGGCAACATCGACGAGGCGATCGCCTATCTAGACGAGGCAATCGAAATGTCTGAGATCGGCTCGGCATTTCACCGCTACCTTCTGGTGCTTAAAATCACTGCGTTGCTCGCAGAAGATAGGCGGGCGGCGATGGAGGAGGTGTGCGCGGCGCTCTTCGCGGTCAAGCCGCAGGCGCGCCTTGAGCTGGCATTTCTGCTCGCCCGCGCCGATACGCCTCGGCTTCCGGACGACATCGAAGCGATGTTCGCGCACCTTGAGGAGGACCGCGCCAGGAAGCTTTTGGCCTACATTTACAACATTTTCGCTCGCCGCTTTCAGCGCCGCAGACACCGCCGGAACGTCATGCGCGGCTTGATCACGCACATGAAACGGCACTTCGGCGACGCCATCGTGCCGGATGCCATCGCGCAGGCCGTCGGCGGCGCGTAACGCACGGCGCGCAGCGCGATCTACGACCCTCACCGTCGCGGTTCGCGGTTGGCGTCGCAAGCGCATCTGCTGTCGAGGCTTCAGCAGACCGCCCGGCGTCGAGTGCACGCCAACATTGTTCCGGGCCATGCGCGATGCCACAAGCGGGTTTGCCAAACCGCTGCTTGGGGTGGGGCCGCACGAGCGCACGAAGCCTACGTGACGCTTAGCGCTGTGCGGCTCGCGTTCGGATGAGATAGCCGAGGCCTCGCAATGTCGCGATCGATACGTCGGCGCCGGCGTCGGACAACTCCTTGCGAAGCCTGTGCACATAGACTTCTACCGCGTTCGATCCGGCAGAGCCGGCGATTGCCGCGATCTGATCCTCGACGAGCTGCTTGGTCACTACGTTTCCGGCCCGTCGCAGCAGCAGCTCGAGCACAACGCTCTCGCGGCTCGAGAGGCATCTGCTGACGCCCGCCACTGTGATCTCTCTCGTATCGGTGTTGAACTCCACATTGCCGAGCTTGAGAGTGCGCCGCCGCTGATGTCCGGGTCTCCGCAACAATGCCTCCAGCCGCGCAAGCAACTCCTGAAAGGCAAATGGCTTTATGAGATAGTCGTCGGCTCCGCTTTTCAAGCCGATAACTCTATCCGCAATGCCGCTACGGGCCGTCAGTACGAGCACCGGCAGTGGGTTTTGCGGCTTGCGCAAAGACTTGAGAAGAGCGATGCCATCCCCGTCGGGGAGTCCGAGGTCGAGAATGAGCGCAGCGTACTCGACCGACTCCAGCGCAAACTCCGTCTCGACAACCGATCCGAGGACGTCGACCTCGTACCCCGACTGGCGCAGGCCGGTGACGAGGAGGGCTGCAAGATCCGAATTATCCTCGACGACCAAGACGCGCATCAAAGATGCCTTTCCATATGCCGGATGCGCTTCTACCGCGGCTCATCGGTTGCGGATCGCCATAGTAGGCCCGACGTCATGATCTCCATCAGATCATCGCGCGCCGGATCTGATCACTCAGTGCTCAGTCAAAAGCGATGAAATGTCTCCCCGCGCGGCCTGATAGCGCAACTGTGCCTCCATCAGGTTACCGATGAGCTCGACGCCGTTTGCCGTGCTTTCGACCCGCGTGCGCGTGGCATCGAGCAAATCCGCAATGGTGCCGCCACGGAGCTTGTAGGCGTCATCCGCCATACGCTTCAACCGAGCAAGCCGCGGCATGACGTCGTTGCGGTAGTTGTCGAAGGCGACCGTGCGTTCGCGGACCTGTGCTGCGTATTTGTTGAGGTCAGCGTTCACCTCGACTTCAGCAACGCGGAGCTTGAGGTAGGCGGAGCGGGCTTCCGCCTCCGCCTTTTGCACGGCGCCCTCCCGTCGGTCAAAGATTGGAATCTCGACGGACACGCCGACGCTGGCCGTTGCGCCGAAGGGACGATCGGTCCAGAAGGTGTCGGTCGTTAAGGCGACATCCGGGAATTGCTCGCGGCGCGCTGTTTCGACGGTGGCCCGCGCGAAGCGTTCATCCCGCCGCGCCGCGGTGACGCTCGGATGCTCGATCACGTATTCGTCGAGCCCCTGCAGCGCCGTGATGGGCCAGGGCCGCAGCTTTCCGGCACCGCGAGGTCTCCAGTTGGCGACCCCCAGGATGGAAGCCAGCTGCGCTTGTTTGGCCGACAGGTCGGCTTTGGCTTCTCCCAGCTCGGTTTGCCATGTCGCGCCTTCGACTTCGATGCGCATGAGATCGTATTCGCTCGCCATGCCGGATTGCTGGCGGCCCTTGACGACGCTTCGCAGCCGAGCGACTTCCTTTTGGCGCCCCTGCAGCAGCGAGACCTTCTCCTGCGCCACCAGGATCGCGATGTAGGCGGCGCCAGCCTCGACCGCTCGGTTAGTGGCTGCCGCCTTGACGCGGGCCTCGGCAGCGAAAAGTCCCTGCTCGGCCGCCTCGATACGGGCCCGTCGCTGGCCGCCTAGCAGCAGCGGAAATGCTGTGCCGACCTCGTGCGCTCTGTGACTCGAGAAATTGGTGAGCTCGCCCGGCTGATAGGCATTCGTGTACGTCACCGTCGGATTGGGCCACGCACCCGCCGTGGTGCGATCCGCGCGCGCAGCGGCAACCTCTTGCCAGTCCAGCGCGGTGCGTGGGTTCATCTGAAAGCAAATGTCGATCACATCATCGAAGATGACGCTTTCGGGGAACGACTGCGCGACCGCGGTGCTGGCGATTGTCAGCATTGCGGCGAGGGTGGCGAACAGTCTCATGCCGCCGCCCCCTCTGGCTTCTCGACTCCAGCCGGTGCCATGAGACTGTAGAGTACGGGCAGCATGAAAAGTGCGACTGCCAGCGTCGTGACCATGCCCCCGACAATGACGAGCGCAAACGGGCGCTGCGTCTCGCTGCCGACCCCGGTCGATATAGCCATCGGCAGAAGGCCGAGCATGGCGAGGGTCGAGGCCATCAACACCGGCCGCATACGCTCGATGGCGCCGTTGGCGACGGCACGGCGCACTTCGTGACCCTCCTGGCGCAAGGCTTCTATCGCGGAGAGAACGAGCACACCCATCAAAGATATCTGGCCGAGGAGCGCGATGAAGCCGATCGCGGCGCTGACCGACAAATGGACACCCGTCGCCAGCAGAAGAAACACCCCGCCGGTCATGGCAAACGGCATCGTCGCGACAACGATGACGGCGCTGACAAAGCTGCGCATGGCGGCGTAGAGCAGCCCGAACACGAGCAGCAATGCGATCGGCACGATCATTTTCAAGCGATTTGCGGCACGGGTCTGGTTCTCGAACTCTCCACCCCAAACGAAGTAGTGTCCGTTCGGCGGGGTGACGCTTTCGGCGACTTTCGCCATGGCGTCCTGCACAACCGACCCCATGTCGCGACCTTCGACGTTGAACTTGAGGGCCAGAAAGCGGACGTTGCCCTCGCGCACGATCGAGGCTGCGCCGTTGGCGACCTTGATTTCGGCGAGCTGCTTCAACGGAACCCGGCCACCGTGCGGTGTCGTGATGGCCAAGCTCGATATCTTCTCGATATCGTCCCGCGCCGAGTTGGCGAAGATGAGCCTCACCGGCACCGGGCGCTCGCCTTCCCAGAGCTGCGTGGCGATGCGGCCCGCGAGTGCCGTCTCGATGGTTCTTGCCGCGTCCTCGACCGCGATCCCCGCACGCGAGAGCGCCTGCCGGTCAAGTGAGACCTGAAGCTGCGGAATGAAGGCGTCGCGATAGAGATCGAGCTCGGTGACGCCAGGCACGTTTTCGATCGCCGCACGCGCCTTCAGCAGCGTTGCGCGCATCGCCGGCAGATCCTCGCCGAACAGCTTCAATACGACCTTGCCGCGCACCCCGGCTACAGCCTCCTCGACGCTGTCCTTTATGGGCTGCGTGAAGTTGAATCGCACGCCTGTGATAGGCTCCAGCGCTTTTCTCAGGTCCTGGATGATCTGAAATTTCGTGAGACCGCGCTTCCACGCAGCCACCGGCTTCAAACGCACTACTGATTTCACCATGTTGACACCTTCGTTGTCCGTTCCGTCCTCGGGCCGGCCGTGCTCACTGTGAATGTCGTGCACCTCCGGCACCGACGTTATGCGGCGATGGATGTCCTGCAGGATCGATTGGCTCTTGCTCATCGAGATGCTCGCGGGCATCTCGACGAAAATGGCGATGTCGCCTTCGTCGAGCTCCGGAAGGAACTCCGTTCCCAGGCGCTGCCCAGCGAGGACACCTGCCAACAGCAGCAACGCTGCGCACACGAGCACCATCCCGCGGTTGTCGAGCAGCCTGCGAAGGATCGCTCCATAGGCGTCACGTAGGCGTACGATCCAGCGCGGCTCCTCGACGATCACTGCACCCGGACAAAAAGCGAATGCGCACAGCGCCGGCACGAGCGTCAGTGAGAACACGAGTGCGCCGGTCAGAGCAAAGGCATAGGTGAGCGCCAGCGGTCGGAAGAGTCGCCCCTCGACGGACTGCAACGTGAAGATCGGAAGCAGCGCCGCGATGATGATCAGCATCGCGTAGAAGGTTGGGCGGCCGACGTCTACTGCGCTCTTGACGATGAGCTTGAGCACAGCGCCGCGATCACGCGGGCGCTCCAGGTTGAGCGCGTGCAGCACGTTTTCGACCAGCACGACCGCGCCGTCTACAAGGATGCCGAAATCGATCGCGCCCATTGAGATCAGGTTTGCCGGAAGCCCCGCAGCGTAAAGGCCTATGAATGCGACCAACAGCGATAGCGGGATGACGACGGAGACAACGGCGGAGCCCTTCACGCTCCGCAGGAACAGCCAGACAACGCCAACGATGAGCAAGAACCCGTGCACCAGGTTGTGATGCACAGTGTCGAGGGTGTGCCCGACAAGGATGCTCCGGTCGAGGGCGACGTCGATGTACATGCCCTTCGGCAGTATACTGTTGTTGAGCGCCTCGACTTGCTTGTGAATCCCCTCGAGCACCACTGATGGGTTTTCACCCCGGCGCATCAGCACCAAGCCTTCTACGACTTCCTTCCGGTCGTTCCAGGCAACTGAGCCGCGGCGCGGAGCTGCGGCCTGCTTGATGACGGCGACGTCGCCCACGGTAAGGGCCGCACTGTCCCTCGACCGCAGAGGTATATTCTTGATGTCCTCCGCTGTCCTGAGGTTGCCGAGCCCGCGTATGGTGAGATCCTGATCGCCCTGTTGCAGGAAACCGCCGCCGACGTTGAGATTGGCCTTCTTGATCGCCTCTTCCAGCTCGCTCACGGAGACACCGGCGGCGTAGAGCTTGCTGGGATCAGCCTCGACGTGGATCTCTTTGAGGAAACCGCCGAATGGAACGACATCGGCCACGCCCTGCACCTGCCGCAGCACCCGCGTGACGTTCCACTGCATCTCGGAGCGAAGCTGGTAGAGATCGTGCACGGGGCTGAGCAGCCGAAAGCGGAATATCTTGCCGAGCGGGGTCGCCTCTGGCGCCAGTGAAGGCGATACCCCTTCGGGAAGGTCGGCACCGGTCATCCGCTGGGCGACGACCATGCGGCTGAGGAAGGGGTCGGCGTCGTCTGCGAACACGAGCGTTACCAGCGAGAGGCCGAACAGATTCTCGCTTCGCAGCATGATCATGCCGGGCGTACCATTGAGCGCGCGCTCAAGGGGGACCGTCACTTGCCGCTCGATTTCTTCGGCGGCATAACCCGGCATCTGCGTTATGACCTGCACCTGCGCATTGGTAACGTCAGGGTAGGCTTCGATTGACGTATTGCTGTAGGCGTAGATGCCAAGCGCGGCGATGAGTGCCGTCAAAATGACGACAGCCACACGGCCGTGCACACATTGCTCGATCAGGCGCTGGAACATGCTGGCGGATCGTCAGAGAAGCTGCTCGGAGCCGCTGTCGAGCAGCAATGCGCCTTTGACCACCACCTTTTCCCCTGAGCGCAATCCGCCCATGACGGTCACCCGTCCGTTACGTGAGACGCCGATGGAGATCGGCCGCGGCTCGATCTTTCCATCGTTTCCCTCCACGTACACGACGTACCTGGATCCGTCCTTGATCAGCACGGCCTCGACGGGCAGCGAAAGGTTCGCCTCGGCCGTGTTATACAGACGAACATCGGCCAGCATGCCGGGAGACAGCGGTTTGATCGCGCCTCTCAGCGCTATGTAGATCGGGACGCGTCGCTGATCGGCATCGATCATGCGACCGACTTTCTCGACCACGGCGTCATAGGTGGTATCGAGCGACCTGATCGTCACCTTTGCAGCAAGGCCGGTCCTGATCGAGGCGATTTCGCTCTCGGGAATGTCGGCAATGACAAAAAGCTGGTCAGGGTCCCCGACATCCACCAAAGCTTCTCCGTCGGGCGACGCGGTTGCGCCGATCTTTCCACGCACCTCGGTGACGACACCGCTTGTCGGCGCGCGCAACGTGAATTGATCGCCATCGCTGTCGCCCAGCTGCGCGACGGCGCGGCGCGCCCGGTCCAGCTCTGCGCGGGCTTCTCGGGCCGCTGTTTCGGCGGCAAACCTGTCCACCTCGAGGCCGACGCCCTTGGTCATCATCTCGGTCTGACGCTTCAGCAGATCCTCGGCGGCGGCGGCGCGCGCATTGGCCTGGTCGAGCGATGCGTGAGCGGCGGCGACCTCGGCCCCCTTCAGCGTCATCAGAGGCGCGCCCGCATTAACCGTATCACCGGGGCTGACGTGCACGGCGACCACGCGCGCCTGAATCGGGGCGCTGACCGCTGCCAGCGCTTGCGGCCGGAAGGCGACGCGTCCTGGAATGACATCGCCGAAATCGCCGGTACGCGGCACGATGGCTTCGATGGTCAGAGCGTCGCGCGTCTGTTGCACCGACAGCGCCGGTGGATCCGATGCGATATTACTGTCAGCCTCGGTGCAGCCGCCTAGCCAGACACACGCCAGCGCTAGCCACGCCGTTGTGGCGCGTATGCTTTTCATGGTGCTCATGGCCCACCCGAACTGCCCCCGATAATGAAGGGCACACCATCGATCGCGGACCTGACAAAATCCTTACAGATCGCTTTGGCGGCCGGTCACACTTGCTTCACATGGCTCAAGAAAGGCTCACGCCGCCCACCGCAGGCTTGCGTGAAAATTACCTGTCCGCTCGGTTGTATTTTTCATGCCCACGCGCTCTAACGGCATGAAGTGGATCTACAGGGCGCAATCATCAAAATGCGGTTGCTGATCGTCGAGGACAACGAGCACCTTGCCGAGCTCATCTCTTCCGGCTTGCGCGCCGCGGGCTTTGACATAGATGCCGTCGCGCGCGCCGATAAGGCGCTCACCGCAACAGGACAAAATCGATTTGACGCCATCGTTCTCGATCTCGGCCTGCCGGATGGAGACGGCATGCACGTCTTGGCGGCTCTGCGCCAAGCGGGCGACCCCACACCCGTCCTTGTACTGACCGCGCGTGACGGCATCGAGGACCGCGTGTTGGGATTGCGCGCAGGCGCCGATGACTATGTCGTCAAGCCGTTCGCTCTCGCCGAGCTTGTCGCCCGCATCGAGGCCTTGCTGCGCCGACCGGGCAATCTGCTTGGATCGGTTCTGAGACTCGGGAACCTGACCTTCGATACGCAGGCTCGCCAGACGAGCGTAGACGGCAGTCCGCTGGTCTTATCCTTGCGCGAGGTGACCGTGCTGGAACTGCTCATGCGCAGCAAAGAGAATGTGATCCCCAAGCACGCCGTCGAGGATCATCTCTTCGGCTTGGAAGAAGTCACGTCGAATGCCGCGGAGGTTTATATCCATCGCCTCCGCAAGCAACTGTCGGCGGCGGGAGCCACGGTGAAAATAGTGACGGTGCGCGGCGTGGGCTACATAATGAAGGAAGACGTCTCGTGCTGAGCTTTCGATCGCTTACGGCGCGCATGACCTTCCTGCATGTCGTCGCCATTCTCATAACAGCCACTGCGATCCCGCTTGTGTTGTTCTATTTCATGAATGCGGCCGTGCGGACGATCCACGAGCAGGCGATGAGCGATCAAGCCGAGTGGCTGGCATCCCACCTCAGCCGCAGCGGCGATGGGAAGATCGCACTAGAAGTCCCCTCAGGTTTGCGGGCCCTCTTCTCGGAGGTCTACGGTCGCTACGCCTATGCTGTTCTGGACGAGCACGGCGCCCCGCTGGTATTTCAGAAGTCCTATTCGAATGGACTGTTTCCCGCGCATGCAGGTCAGGTTCCGAGCGGCTATCAGCAGGCGGCAGCGGGGCACAAGCACATCGCCGGCGTCAGCATCATGAAGAAGGTTGGCGGGGCGGCTGTTTGGGTCCAGGTCGGCGAGGACCTCAATCACAGGGACGTGGTGCTCGACGACGTCGTGGCCCAATTCCTGCAGCGGGTGGGGTGGACGGCCATTCCAGTGCTATTGCTGCTCGCCACGGCTGATATTCTCATCGTCCGGAATGCGATGCAGCCGCTTTTACGCGCATCGATGGAAGCCGCGCAGATATCGCCCAACCGGCTCGCCTTGCGTCTGTCCGTCGACGATGTCCCGAGTGAGATCCTGCCCCTCGTCACCAGCATTAACCAGGCGCTGGATCGCATCGAAGAGGGGTTCACGCGCCAGCGCGAATTCATCGCCGACGCCGCGCACGAATTGCGCACGCCCTTGGCGGTGCTACGTATCCGACTCGAAACGCGCACTGACCTTAAAGCGTCGGACGAACTCTTTCGCGACGTGGAGATCATGAGCCGCGTGATCGGCCAGCTGCTGGACCTTGCAGAGTCGGACAATGCTCACTTGCACCCCGAGGACACTGCCGAGTTGCATGAGGTCTGTTCCGAGGTTGCGCTGCACATCGCTCCACTGGCGCTGACTCAGAACAAGACCGTCGCGCTGGAAGCCGCCGCCGCACCGGTCTGGGTGCGCGGCAACGCAGAGCTATTGCGACGCGCTGTGCGCAACCTCGCCGAAAATGCGCTGCGCCATGCGCCGCCGGGATCGGCGGTCGAACTCGTCGTATCACCGGATGCGAAGGTCAGCGTGCTCGATCGCGGAGACGGTGTCCCGCCGTCCAAGAGAGACACCATCTTTCAGCGGTTCGGCACCCAGAACCCACATCGAACCGGAGGCGCCGGACTCGGACTATCGATCGTCAAGCGCATCGTTCAAGTCCATCAGGGATCGGTCACGGTGACGTCCCGGCCGGGCGGCGGCTCTCAATTTACACTGCATCTCATCGCAGCAAGCCATCCGCCACAAGAAGATTCCATCAGCCGAGGGCCGCGTCGCGCATAACCAACGCGCTCTGGGTCTTCAAATGCCCGAGGAGGCGGGGATGGCGCCCGCCTTCTAAAGCGCTTCCAGAAATGCGACCAGCGCCGCCCGTTCCGCGGGCGTCAACTCGAACGGCTTCAGCTGCGGGGATTTGTCGATCACTGCGTCACGAAACGGACGGCGATCTGCGGATAGGCTTTGGTCGGCCCGCACGCGGCCACCACCTGCCTCATAAAAGCGGATCAAGCCGTCCAATCGGGGGAAGATGCCATTGTGCATATAGGGTGCCGTCCGCGAAATATGGCGCAAGGAGGGGGTGAGAAACTTACCGGCGTCCCCGACGTCACCCGTCACGTTGAACCGGCCCAGGTCTTCCAGCTTCCGATTGAAGAAGCTGAGCCCGATGTTGTGGAAGCGGTTGTCCGACAGCAGCGGCCCGTTGTGGCAGTTGGCGCAGCCGGCCTTTGTGCGGAAAATGTGCAGGCCCCACACCTGTGTATCGGAAAGCGCTTTATGGTCGCCGCCCAAGTAGCGATCAAAACGCGTCGGCTGCTCCAGTGTGCGCTGGAACGCGGCGAGGGCCGCAACGATATCCGCCGCCTCCAACGCGCTGCCATTGTTTTTGATGGTGGCAATAGCAGCGCGATAGTCTTCCTTGGCGTTGATCCGCGCGGCGACGCCATCCAGATCCTGATTTGCCATCTCATGCGCATCGGTGAGCGGTCCTAGCGCTTGGTGCTCGAGCGATTGACTGCGTCCGTCCCAAAAGAATATCGATTTGTAGCCGACGCTGAAAAGCGGCATGGCGTTGCGCTTGCCCTTCGCGCGGCCGTGACCGAACGGGGTGGGCAACGCATCGCCCCAACCAAGACGGCGGTTATGACAGCTTTGGCAGGCAATGTGTCCCGACGCCGAAAGGACGGGATCTTCGAACAGCTCTTGGCCCAGCCTCGCCAGTGCAAGCTCCCGGCCGGCTGGAGCAGGATGGATCGCCAGTGCGGCCATTTCTGTGAATTTGGCGTCCGCCGGCAAACGGGGCCTAGGCCAGTTGCTCGGCGGCTTCGTGTAAGCCTCCCGTAGATAGGCCAGGTCCGCCCCTGTCGGCTGTGATGGAAAATTCGCCTCAAGAGGAGTGTCAGGCGGCAACAGCACATAAGCGAGCGAGCCAGCGAAGCAGATGACGGCGAAGACAATCGTCCCCGCCGTCATCATTTTGAAGTTTGATCGCAAACCGGCGCGTTCCTTTTCGCTCATGCGTCAGAACCGCAATCCAGACTCCAGCCAGAAACTGCGCCCGATCAGCCACGGATTCTCGTAAGTGGCAATGGCATTGCCTGGTGTGTTGAAGATGTTGTTCACGTGTGCACTGATGTACGCGTGTTCGGTCACGTTTACATATGCCGCGAGATCGACTTTCAGCACCGCTTTGAATTTCTTGTCGTCATAAACGTCGTGCTGGCGTCCGTTGAACATCTCGTTGACGCCCGTGTCGTAGACACCCTGATAGCCAAGATTGTATCCGGCACTCAGATCCACGAGCAGCATGTTGTTGAGCCAGCTGGTTGACAGCGTGCCGCCGATGCGCACCGGGATATCCATGTTGCCCGTTACTTCGACGAAGCTCAACGGCGTATAGGACTGGCCTTTGTAGAGGATGAAGACATCGCTCTCGTCGTCGTCGACATAGGTGCCGCGCGAAATATTCTGCTCGGACCAGGTTGCGCCGACGGTGAAACCGGCACCGTTGAGATATTGCGTCGGCAGGTTGTGCCAGTACTTCGTGTATTCGGCGGTAGCGGAGCGATAGAAACTCTCTCCGTCGTTGGTGAGGGTTGTGCAGGCCGAGCCACAGCTCGCGGAAGTGAAGAGGTCTTTGCCGTGACGCTCGGTGTAGCGCAGCCGTACGTTGCCGCTGAGCAGCGGGTCGCGAACACGCAGCGTCCCGGTATATTCGTCGTGGAACGGCGTATCGAGATCCAGCGACTTGAATCCATAACGGCGTATAGTGGGTGGCGGCGTCCAGGTTCCGCTGACAGTGCCATCGGCGGCGTGGCTGCGCGTATAGGCCAGTGAGTATGGCTGTGAATCGCGCAACGCGTAATACAGGGTCTCGCCGATGTAATAGCGGTTATAGCCACCCGTCAGGCTGATGCCATCAAACGGCGATACGCTAGCCGCAAGGCGCGGTGCGATATTCACATTCTTGAAATAGTCCTCGTAATCCGCGCGTGCGCCAGCGCGGACGTTGAACCAGCCCAAAGTCTGGTCGAGTTCGGCATAGCCGTGAAACGCGTTGACAGTCTCGGAGATATTGAAGGCAGGTGACACGGTTTTGATGCGGGCGTACTGATCGCTGGTGCAAGCGTCATCGCCTGGCGGACAGAAAAATTTTTTCCCGGCAGGACTTTGCGTTTCGCCCGTTGCTGTTCGGACCGAGGTGTACCAAACGAACTCATCTGGCCGAGCGCGGCGCCCCTCAATGCTCTTGGCTTCGCCACCGATCAGGAAGTTACCCAGAAAGATGTTGCCGCGGAGCTGTGCCTGGGCGCCGTGATCGGTCTGGCCCATCTCCTTGTTGCCATAGCCACCGGTGTTGCAGACGGTATTGTCTGATAACTGGCGTTTCGGATCAGTTCCCAGTGCTTCCACGGGATCGGACCGACACCAGTCCGCATAGTCGTCGGTTGAGAAGGTCTCACCCCAAGTTCCACCGGCAGGCTTGACCCGGCGCTTCGCGATCCACGAATAGGCGACGTTGCTGTTCGTCTCGTTCAGCGTCTCGCTATCGTTATAGTAGACGCGGGATTTCAACGTGACATTGCCGAGACCGATATTCTCGTTCGCAACGTTCGCCAGCGCGCCGAGATACTCAAGCTGCGTCGCCGACGTCCGCGTTGCCACGTTCATCTCCATGTCGCGCCAACTCATGGCGGTCCAGAGCTGCTGATAGTCGGTGAGCGATGTATCGAACGTGAACCGGCCGATGTCGGTCTTCAGCTCGGTGGCAAAACGCAGAAACATATTTTCGGAGTCTTCCGTCGAGACACCGTTGAAGTATTTGTACTCCTTTTGGCGCGTCGTATCGCCCGTTTTGCGGCTGGCCTGAATGATGAAGGAAAGGTCGGTCGTGATCGGTGCGCCGATGGAGGCTGCAAGGCTTTCCTGCGTAAACTTTGGCGCCGTCTTGCCAAGCGGGTTCGTGCCCGTCGGGGTCACGTTCAGATAGTCCACCATCTCATGGGTGTGACGGCGGTACGAAAGCGATGCGCGGTAACGATCCGTCGGCGGGCGTGCGAGATCGTAGATCACGACACCACCCAGAAACTCGCCATATTCCGCAGATGCATTGCTGTCGATAATCGTAGCCGTGCCGATGAAATCCGATGGCACGAACAGCGTCTGCGGATGCAAACCGTAGACGGCGTTGATATTCGGGTTGCCGCCCGTGTCGCTGTTGAGCGCGTCGGTCTTAAACGCCTCGACCGCACCGGTTATGTTGTTTGTCGAGACGCCATTGACGATGAAATTGTTCTCGTACGTCTGGGCGCCGTTGATCGACAGCAGTAGCGGGCGCGTGTCGATGGCCTGATAGCCATTGATGCCCGCGTTTTTATCCGTGTCGTTCTGGTATTGCACGTTGGGCAGGTTGCGCATGAAAGCGTTTGCCTCGCCGCTGCCATCGGTACGCATGTTCACGCTGCGAGCGTCGAACACCGTCATGCCGGTATCGGCCACGGCACCGCCAAGCACGACGCCATCCAGCGGCTCGTCGGTAGATGCTCCTGCATCGCCTGATCCGCGTGTGCTGAGCACGCCTTCGTCCGCATCGGCCGAGCCGCTGCCACCGCTGCTGGTGCTCTGCTTCTTGGCCTTTTTTATCTTCTTCGGTTGTTTGCCTGCGCTGACGACGAGATCGGGCAAAGGCACTGTTCCAGCCGGTCCCACCTGCTGTTGAGCGGGTGCTTCCGGCGTGGAATTGTCTGACAATGAGTTACCCTGCCCGAGTGCCGGACTTGCAAACAGAACACACGCAACAACGCCGGCGGGAAAACCCGCGGCAACACACTTCGACATTGATCCCCCGAAGAACGCGAAACAAAACTTCTGGCTGGGATACGAATGCGAAGTACCGACGCAACGCTTCCGCTGGCTCTTGCACGCAGCGAAATTGGCCACGCACGCAGGCACTTTAATTAAACACTACTTTTCGAGTCAAGTAATCCCAGCAGGCCGCCGACCGACCGAGGTCAGTGTGTCGCTTCCTGGCGTGGACCGCTGACCAAGCCGGAAGAGCCCGCCACTCAACCCGGTGACCGCGAGGCCATCATCGCTCTCCGCACGGAAGGCCGCTTGGTCCCATTGGGACACGGTGGGGCTCAAGCCTCGGCGAGGCGGTAACCGATACCGGGTTCGGTAAGAATGATCTTCGGGTCGTCGGGGTTGATTTCCAGCTTCTGGCGCAGATGGCCCACGTAGACGCGCAGATACTGGGTCTCGCAGGCCTGGGCCGGGCCCCAAACGGCAGTCAGAATTTGGCGGTGGGTCATCACCTTGCCCGCATACCTCGCTAGGCACGCCAATAGCTCGAATTCGCGCGGCGTGAGTTTCACTTCATTGCCATCGCGCGTCACGCGGTGACGCGATGTATCGATCTCGATACCGCCGACCTTGACGACAGCGCCGCCGCCTTCGCCCGCGCGCCGATGGCGCAGCGCACTGCGCAGCCACGCCATGAGTTCGCCGACGCCGAACGGCTTGTTCACGAAATCATCCGCACCGAGATCGAGCGCTTCGATCTTCTCCGCCTCCCGTTCGCGTGCCGACAGGACGACGATCGGCACCTGCGAGCACTGACGCACCTGGCGGATCACGTTCTTTCCGTCGCCATCCGGCAAACCGAGATCGAGAACGACGACATCGGGCAGCTCCTTGGCGATGCGCTTCAGCGCCTCACCGGCGCGGCGGATAAGCGTAGGATCCGCCATGGCGCTGGCATAGCGCTTGCGGCGCGTGGGCAGGCTTTCTTGGGCGATTCGATCATGGATTCAGTCCTCGCAGCGTCGCTCAATAGGTCTTGCCCGCCAGCATCTGGAAATGCTCCACAATCGGCCCGAGCGCGACAGAGGGGAAGAACTCGAGGCCGCTCACGATTAGGATGACGCCGGTGAGCAGGGCGATGAACAGCGGCCTGTCGGTGGGGAACGTGCCGGCCGACGGTGCCAGCCGCGGCTTGGCGGCGAGCGACCCGGCGATGGCCATCACCGGAACGATGATGCCGAAGCGGCAGGCCAGCATGGCGATGCCGAGCGTCGTGTCGTACCACGGTGCATTGGCGGTAAGCCCCGCGAAGGCCGAGCCGTTGTTGGCGGCAACCGAGCTGAAGGCATAGAAGATCTCGGTGTAGCCACGCGGCCCGGGATTGCCGAGGCCGGCAAGCGCCGCCGGCAGCACGGCGGAGATCGCCGCGAAGCCGAGGATGAATACCGGCATGATGAGGATGGCGAGCATGGCCATCTTCACCTCCTTAGACTCGAGCTTCTTGCCGAGATATTCTGGCGTGCGCCCCACCATGAGCCCGGCGACGAACATGGCGATGATGGCGAACACGACGTTGCCATAGAGGCCGGAGCCGACGCCGCCGGGGACGACCTCGCCGATCTGCATCAGCACAAGCGGCACCAGCCCGCCCAACGGCATGTAGGACCCGTGCATCGAGTTGACGGCACCGTTGGAGGCCCCGGTGGTGAAGGTCGACCACACCGTCGACTGGGGAACGCCGAAGCGAACCTCTTTGCCTTCCATGTTGCCGCCGGCGACACCCAAGTGCTGGAGCAGCGGATTACCCGCGGCTTCCGCCCAGTACGCGCCCGCGCAGCCGGCCACGAGGAACAGCATCATGACGGCGAGCAGGGCCCAGCCCTCACGCTCGCGGCCGATCATGCGGCCGAAGGCGACGGCAAGGCTGAGCGCCAGCGCCACGATGGCCCACAGCTCGATGACGTTCGTCAAATGCCCGGGTTCTCGTAGGGGTGCGCGGAGTTCGTGCTGAAGAAGCCGCCGCCGTTGGTGCCGAGTTGCTTGATGGCAATCTGGCTGGCGACGGGGCCCTGCGCGATGGTCTGCTTGGTCCCTTCCAGCGTCGTAGCGTCAACATAGTTGCTGAGGTTCTGCGGCACACCGAACGCTGTCAAAGCGAAGGCCGTGATGATCGATAGCGGCAGCAGGATATAGAGGGTAGCCCGGGTCAGATCGACCCAGAAGTTGCCGACGGTCGTCGCGTTGGCGCGGCTGAAGGCGCGTGCGAGTGCAACCACGATGGCCATGCCGGTCGCGGCAGACACAAAGTTCTGCACGGTGAGGCCGACCATCTGGCTGAAGTAGGAAAGTGTCGTCTCGCCGCCGTAGCTCTGCCAGTTGGTATTGGTGACGAACGAAACGGCCGTATTGAAGGCGAGGTGTTCGCTCAACCCGCTAAAGCCCTGCGGATTTAGGGGCAGATAGTATTGCAGGCGCAGGATGGCATAGAGCAGAACGAAGCCCGCGATGCTGAACGCGAGCAGCGCCATTACGTAGCCGAGCCACGTCTGCTCGCGCTTCTCATCGACACCCGACAGCGCATAGAAGCGGATTTCGATGGGCCGGATGGCTGGATCGAGGAACGTCATTCGTCCTTCGAGCACGGCGGCCATGAAAAGGCCGAGCGGGCGCGCCGTCCCCAGAATGAGCGCAAGCATGAATGCGATCTGTACCCAGCCGTTGATTGTCATGGGTGTAACCTTTGGAGGCGTAAGACGAACGTGCGACGCGGATCAGAGCTTTTCTGGGTAGAGCAAGGCATAGACGAGGTAGGCGGCGACCCCCACCGCGACGACGCCTCCGAGGATGAGATCCAGCATGGCGCGCCTCAGACCTTCGCTGCCCAGCGGACGTAGAGGCCCATCAGGACGAAGAGGCCCAGCCCGAGACCGAGATAGACGAGATCAAGCATGGGAGATGTTCTCCTGTCGGTGGCGACAGACAGGAGCTAGGCGTCAGCGCATAAAGATGTGATGCGAGTTTTTGGGCGCCGAGATAAATGCCGTATAAAAATCGTACCGCAACGTCCGTGATGGGACGTGAATACCGGCAGGTAACCAGCTAAATCGCTTCAGTGCCAACAATCGATTGCCGCGGGTTGGGGCAATGTCGAGTGTCGCTCCGGCAGGCGCGAACGGAGGCGCATGGTCTCGGTGGTCAAGCTCCCGCGGAGGACCATCCAGCGCGATCCCTCTATCCATGATCCTCCGCGGTCGACGCGTGACACTTGCCGGCAACGAGGTTCAGATCGGCAGGTATGCAGACAATTTGATCGAAGCGCGAAGTCGCTCATCGGCGGTTGTTCAGAGACGTCCCCCGCGACCCTTCGCAGGTTTCGAGAGTTGCCCCAGTTGCCCATGAGAGAGCTGAAGCCGATCGAGACGCTTATTCGGGCCAGCGCGCCCGAAAGACCGTAACGGAACATCGGGTCGCGCGCGGAGTTTCGCTAGCGGTCCGCAATTTCGCGGCACTGAAAATCGGAACGCGAGCACCACGATGTTCAGTCGCGTATCCTGGATCAGCCAGATCCCCTATTGCGGCGCGGCGCCAGTGCCCGGTGCGGAGCGTTGGAACTTTGATCCGATCCTCATCGCCGCGCTGCTCTTCTTCGGCGCCCTTTACGCGCTTGCATTCCGCTCCCGGCTTGGACGTGAACTGAACTCTCGACATGCCGCTGCTTTCGCGCTCGGCTGGGGCATCCTGGCTGTCGATTTCGTGTCTCCGTTGTGCAACCTCGGGGTGGCGTTGTTCTCGATCCGCATCACGCAACATATGCTGACGACCATAGTCGCAGCGCCTCTCCTCGTGGCTGGCGGCCTTGATCTGATGCTGCTACGCCTGCTTGGAATTCGCGCGAGGGATCCGGCCGGCGCGACGGCGATCACGGCCACCTTGGCTTTCGCCGCCGCACTCTGGGCGTGGCATTTACCACTGCTCTACGATGCCACGTTCCCGAGCCACGCCGCCTATTGGGCGATGCAGCTCACCCTGATCGGAACGGCGCTGCTGCTCTGGCACGTCATGCTAAGGGCGGGACAGGGATATGCATTTGCGGCTGCATTATTCACGAGCCTGCAAATGGGTGCCCTTGGCGCGCTGCTAACGCTGCTGCCGCGCGCGATTTTTGCGCCGCACTTCGGTACGACCGAACCCTGGGGACTGTCGCCGCTGCAGGATCAACAGCTCGGCGGCCTCATCATGTGGATTCCCGCGGGCCTGCTCTTCACCATGGCCATTCTCTACTCCTTCGCCGTATGGCTGCAGGAGATGGAGCGTTCGGAGGCAGCGGCGGGACGCGGCGTTCATCGCGCGCTTTAGATCGGTGCCTGCACGGCGCGCGGGCCCACCTGAGACGCCTCGGTCATGGCTGCCCGTGCCCGTGGGCATCGGTTCGTATGAACAACGTTTCAGGGACGCCGTATAGCCCGTGGGCGCTCAATTCGAGGCCGCCGCGATCGAGAATGGTGATCGTGCCCCGCGCGATCGCGATCAGGCCGTGCATCACAAGCTGGTGCAGTGCCACCGTCACGCCGGCGCGGCGTACGCCGAGCATCAATGCGAGCAGATCGTGTGTCAGTGGCAGTTCCCGAGTGCCCGTCCGGTCCTGCGCCATCAGCAGCGAACGTGCCAGGCGCTCCTCTATGGTTCCATGGGCGTTGGCCAGCGCCGTGCATCCAACTTGGAGCGTGAATGTGTAGGCGTATCGCCGAAGCCAAGCAGAAAGCGTAGGACTTTGCGCCATTGCACGCCGCAAGTCGTCAGCTGCAATAGCAAGGCCCCTCCCCTCCACTTGGATGATCACATCGTATGACGAGCGATCGAGACCGAGCGCCAAGGCAAGCCCCGTCATGCCCTCGCGTCCAACGACGGCTATCTCGGCCGTCTGGCGGCGCGGGCACCTGCCGGTCAGAACCACCGATGCCAGCCCCCGCTCCAGGAAGATGGCGGTTTCCACGGGTCTGTTGGAAAGCTCGAGGCGCTGGCGCGGCCTCAGGGATATCGCGTACAGGAACGGCGCGATGACCGCGAAAGCACCGGGCGGCATGGCCGCCAAAAGCCCGTTTGCCGATTTCTTCGCCACGGCCATCATCCAACCTGCCTACTCGCCCGCAGCCGGCACCGCAGCGCACCGGTAGTCTAAGCGCCCATAGTGGGCTGCGAGTTCCTTTGTATCCAGACATCCGCGTTCGCAACGTCGGCGCTCAGCGAACCTGAATGTTACGATTAGAGGTAAAGACTACGGTGTGGATCGGCGAAGCCACGCGGATGCTCTCGCTCCCCGCCTGCACGGGTCTCCGGCGTGCAAGTCTGTGCGGTTTCGCACCAACAATCTCGCATGACGACAGAACAACCTCCGTCGAGCGACGTTCATTCCTGTTGTTCTTCTCGGCTGACCCTTAGGCGTTCCCATGCCGCATCGCGTTATCGCCGCCGCGCTCGCTTTCCTTAGCTTGTCCAGCGTGCCGGGACTGGCGTCGCCGGATGGCGCTGCCGTTTATACCAGCGCCAGGTGCTTCGCCTGCCACGGTCAGATGGGGGACGGCGGCGTCGGGCCCCGGCTGGCAGGGGATCGCATGCTTGCCATATCGCAGTTCGTCGCCGCGCGCATTCTGCTCGGGACGTCCGTCATGCCGGCGTTCTCCGACAACCTCAAGGACGAGGAGATTGCCGCCGTGGCGACCTACGTACGCACGAACTGGGGCAACCAGTTCGGAAGTGTTTCCGCTGCAGACGTGCAAGCGACGAGAAAGCTTCTCGGCATTGCGGAGCCTCGCACCGCCGGCTCAAAATAGAAGGAAGCAGCTGATGCTCTGCCGCCTCGGGCGATGTCTGCCATGCGCAGCTCTACTTCTCCTCACGGTCCCTGTCTGCGCGGCCGTCGACGCGCCGGCGCCATCTTCATCGCCTGATGCACCCGCGCCTAGCGCCCCCGCCCCGAGCGGCACCGGAGCGCCCCCCGCGATAGAGCAGCTCGTCGGAGACAAGAACAATTGGGGCATGGCGGCGAAGGATTACGCCAACACCCGCTACAGTGAGCTCGACCAGATAAACGCGTCCAACGTTTCCCAGCTGCAGGTCGCTTGGATGTTCTCGCTAGGCCCCGCACGCGGGCAGGAAGCAGCACCGCTGGCCATCGACGGGGTTGTCTACGTTGTAGCGCCCTACGCCGGACCCAACCCGAACCAGGTCTTCGCGCTCGATCTCGCCAGCGGCGATCTCAAATGGTCCTACGCGCCAAAACCGAATGCTGCCGCCGCTGGCATCGCCTGCTGCGACGTCGTCAGCCGCGGCCTGGCCTACGACAAGGGCAAGATCTTTCTCAACACCTTGGACGGGTACTCGGTGGCCATCGATGCGGCGACAGGCAAGGAGCTCTGGCACACCCGGCTCGGCGATATCAACAAGGGCGAGACGATCACGATGGCGCCCGTCGTCGTGAAGGGCAAGGTGCTGGTGGGGAACAGCGGTGGTGAATACGGCGCGCGCGGCTGGCTCGCCGCGGTCGATGAGAACAGCGGGAAGATACTATGGCGCGCGTACTCGACCGGCCCCGACTCCGAGGTCCTCATCGGAAGCGATTTCAAGGCGCCTTATGCTTGGATGAGCGGCAAGGACATGGGCGTGAAGAGCTGGCCGCCGGACAAATGGAAAGTGGGCGGCGGCAACGCGTGGGGCTGGATCTCCTATGATCCCGAGCTGAACCTCATCTATTACGGGACGGGAAATCCGGGCGCCTGGAACCATGAGACGCGGCCCGGCGACAATCTCTGGAGCTGCGCCATCTTCGCGCGCAACCCCGACACGGGGATGGCCAAATGGGCCTACCAGATCGGCCCCCACGACCTGTGGGACTATGACGAGATCAACGAGAACGTCCTCGTTGATCTGCCCCTCAACAACCAGGTCCGCAAAGTCCTCATCCATCCCGGTCGCAACGGCTACATGTACGTGCTCGACCGTGCGACGGGCGAGGTTCTGTCCGCCGACGCCTTCGACACCGTGAATACGATCAGCTCGATCGACTTGAAGAGCGGCCGGCCGGTGCTCAACGACAGCCTCACGCCGCACGTTGGCCGGACGGTCCGCAACGTATGTCCCGCCTCACCGGGCGCGAAGGACTGGCAGCCTTCGGCTTGGTCGCCGCGCACCAAGCTGCTCTACGTTCCCCACCAGCACCTATGCATGAATTTCCTCACCGGCGACGTCGGATACATCGCCGGAACGCCATACGTTGGCGCCGAGGTCGACATGTTCTCGGGGCCCGGCGGCCACCGCGGGGAATTCATGGCCTGGAACCCCGTCGAAAAGAAAAAAGTCTGGGCGATTACCGAGCAGCTTCCCGTCTGGAGCGGCGCCCTCGTGACCAAGGGCGACATCGTCTTTTATGGGACGATGGACCGCTGGTTTAAGGCTGTCGACGCGAACAGCGGAAAGGTTCTCTGGCAGTTTCGCGCCGGTTCGGGATTCATCGGTCAGCCGACGACATTCGCAGGCGCCGATGGACGCCAGTACGTCGCCATCATGTCTGGCGTCGGCGGTTGGTCCGGTGCGATCGCGGTCGCGAAGATTGATCCGCGCGTACGCAATGGCGCCCTGGGGTTTACCGGAGCGATGCAGGATCTGCCGGCGTATACCGCGGGCGGCGCAACGCTGCTGGTGTTCGCTCTGCCCACAAACAAGCGCGATACGGCTGATATCGCAGCCCCGCCCAAATGAGGGGTGATGAACATGCCGGCACACTTCCCTAGATCTCCCGTGCGCATAACCCTCTTGGCCTTAGGAATAGCTACAGGCTTAGCGATCGGATCGCTTTCCGGCTCCGCGCAAGAGGGTCCCGCGCTCGGAACGTCCAAAAACGATGGCGGCGGAGCGCCCGCGCAGAACGATGCGCCATCGCCCGACCGGCTTATCGACGTTCCGATGGTCAATCTCACGCCCGGTGCGGTGGATGTTCGTCCGAAGCTTGCAATTCCCAACCTTGACGCCGACGCCGCACAGCGGGGACTACAGTACTTCACAAACTTCAATTGCGTGGGATGTCACATGCCGAATGGCGGCGGCGGCATGGGCCCTGCACTCAGCTTTCGACCTTTCATCTACGGCGATCGCCCCGAGAACATTTACCTCTCGATCCACCAAGGACGGCCGAACGGCATGCCCGCATGGGGCACTGTCATCCCTGAGAAGTTGATCTGGGATCTTGTTGCTTACGTCAGGAACATGAGCCAGGCGCCCGCACAGGAATGGGGCACGACGACCTCCAAGACATCGCCGGCAATCGAGCAGGTCCCGAAGGAATTCAAGCCGGCGACCGCACAGCCCTGGAACTACACCCAGAAATTCAGCAGCGGCCAGGCGCCAAACCCTTAGCTCGGGAGGGCAGTCGTGCGCAGTCACACTCGACATCGCGGCAATGCTGTGCAGGCGCTCCCATACCTCGCTGCCATTCTCTATTCGACATCGGCACGAGCGGATGCACCCCTCGGTTACCTCAGCGGCAACGGACCTCGCAATGTCAGCCACCTCACCTGGGGCTTGCTTCTCATATCGATCATCGTCTTCGTGATTGTCATTGCCATTCTCCTGATTGCGCTTTGGCGAGGATGGTGGCAGCCGAAGATCACGTTGCCCGGGACCGCCCCGGTCTCTGATCCGCCCGGAGGCGTGCGGGCGATCGATACCGGATTGGTCATCTCGGCCTTGGTGTTGTTCGGTGTCACCGTCTGGACCGTCGCAACGATTGCCGGCATCGCCAGTCCGCCGCGGAAGCCTCGATTGACCATCGAAGTGACAGCACGGCTATGGTGGTGGGACGTGCGTTACCTCGCCGATGACCCCACTCAAATATTCACCACCGCCAACGAGATCCACATCCCGGTCGGCGAGCCGGTGTCGATCGTGTTGAAGAGCCCGGGCGTCATCCATTCCTTCTGGGTCCCAAGGCTGAGCGGGAAAACCGATCTCATCCCAGGCCAGACCAACGTGACCTGGCTCGAGGCCGATGCCCCCGGAATCTATCGTGGCCAGTGTGCGGAATACTGCGGGCTTCAGCACGCGCACATGGGCATGGAAGTGATTGCATCGCCGGAGCCGCGTTTCACGGAGTGGCGGCGCAAACAGCTCCTGCCCGCGCAAACACCAACGGCTGAGACGGCAAAGCTGGGCAGAGCCGTGTTCATGCAGCGGTGCAGCATATGCCACGCCGTGCGCGGCACGCCCGCCGGAGGCGTGGTCGGACCGGACCTCACCCACCTGATGAGCCGGCGCACGCTGGCCGCGGCGACCCTGCCGAACCGCCCCGGCTTTCTGTCAGGCTGGATCGCTGATCCCCAGCACATAAAGCCGGGTGCGAAGATGCCGATGGCGAGCCTGTCGGGACCTGAGCTCAACCAGGTGAGGGATTACCTACAGACGCTGCAATAGGCGGGTGAGCCATGTCAGACGCAGACTACTTCCGTGCACCGGTACTGGCCAACGACACGCAGGCGCTGCGCCGGCGCCTTGAAAAGCTTTGGGAGGGCGAGCCTGGGATCCGAGGGTGGCTGTCCACCGTAGACCACAAGACCCTCGGCATCCGATACATCGTCACCGCATTCATCTTCCTGGCGCTCGGCGGTGTCGAAGCGCTGATCATGCGCCTTCAGCTTGCGCAACCGAACCAGTCTCTGCTGTCTCCCGAGCAATACAACGAGCTGTTCAGCATCCATGGGATCACGATGATCCTGTGGTATGCGCTGCCGATACTGACGGGGTTCAGCGTTTATCTGCAGCCTCTGATCCTGGGCACGCGCGACATGGCGATGCCGCGTCTCAACGCCTTCACCTATTGGGTGTTTCTCTTTTCCGGCGCGTTCCTCTACGCAAGTTTTCTCGTCGGCGCCGTGCCGAACGCGGGCTGGTTCAACTATGTGCCGCTCTCGTCCGAGGCGAGCGACCCAGGTTTCAATATCGACTTCTACGCGTTCGCCAACATTCTCCTGGGCATTTCGACGACGCTCTCAGCGATCAATTTCATCGTGACGATCCTCAGCATGCGCGCGCCCGGCATGTCGATCAATCGCATGCCGATCATGAGCTGGGGCACGCTGACCATCTCCGTCGGGAGCGTTCTGTCGGTGCCGGCCGTCAGTCTTGCCTTTTTCCTGCTTTGGCTCGACAGGCGCTTTGGCACTCAGTTCTTTAAGCCTGAAAGCGGCGGTCATCCGCTTCTATGGCAGCACCTGTTCTGGATGTGGGGCCATCCCTGGGTCTACATCATCGTGCTGCCTGGGCTGAGCATGGTCTCGCAAGCGCTTCCGGTGCTCTGCCGGCGGCCGCTTGTCGGATTTTCACTGGTGGCGCTCGCAACGGTGCTGACGATGATGCTCGGCTATGGCGTCTGGCTGCATCACATGTTCGCGACCGGATTGCCCAACATCTCACTCGGCTTCTTCAGCGCCGTATCGATCATCATCGCGCTCCCGAGCGGCGTGGCTCTTTTCGCTTGGCTTGCCACCATTTGGTCGGGGCGACCGGTCTTCACCACAAGCTTTCTCTATTTTGCCGGGTTCATCGTCGTGTTCGTCATTGGCGGCCTGTCGGGATTCATGACGGGATCGGTTCCGACGGATTGGCAGCTCCACGACACCTACTTCGTCGTCGCGCACATCCACTACGTGCTGATCGGCTGGAATCTCTTTCCGGTGCTCGGCGCCCTTTACTTCTGGTTCCCCAAAATGTCGGGCCGGCTTCTCGACGAGCGGCTGGGAAAATGGAGCTTCTGGCTCACGTTTCTCGGCATGAACATCGCCTTCTTCCCGATGCACCTGCTTGGCCTGAGAGGCATGCCGCGCCGCATCTATACGTATCCCTCCGCGATGGGGTGGGACACGACCAATCTCATCGTCACGATCGGCGCTTTTGCGCTGGCAGTCGGACTGCTGCTGACGCTCATCAACGTAGTTCGGTCGCTACGCCACGGCGTTCTCGCCGGTGCGAACCCGTGGGACGGCGACGGCCTCGAATGGTCCGTTCCCTCACCGCCCCCGCCCTATAACTTCGCTGTCATCCCGATGATCGCCAGCCGAACGCCCCTGTGGGAGCAGCCGCTCTCGAAGAGGTCCGAGCTCTCCTCGCTCACCTATGGCTACGCGCTCGATCAAGGCAAGGAGGCGCTCAGCACCACGGTGCTCGACGCCATGCCCAAAGCAATCGTGAAAATGCCGGAGGACAGTTTGGCACCGTTTCTTTTGTCGGTCGTCCTCACGATCCTGTTCGCCGCGCTGATGATCCAGAGTTGGTGGCTTGTGATCCTCGGCGGGCTCGTCGGCCTCTCGATCACGATCGGATGGCTATGGCCGCGCCGCAAGCTGGGGCAGACAGCCGGGACGCTGCCATGACGACGCAACACATCGTCATAGGAGCTGAGAAGCTGCCTGTTGGCAGCATCGGCACATCAGCGCCGGGCTGGTGGGGCATCATCGCGGGCATCGTCACCGAGGCCGCCCTCTTCGGATACCTGCTCTTCAGCTACGCCTATCTGGCGGCACAGCCGCATTCGAGCGCTTGGCCTTCCGAGCCCCCCAGCCTTTCGCTGGCGGGGCCCAACACAATCATTCTTTTGCTCAGCAGCGTGGCTGTCTGGCTAGGGGAACGGGCTGTCCGCCAGAACAAGCCTCGCACGCAACTGATCGGCTTGTGCGCCGGCGCACTTCTGGGTCTCATCTTCGTTGCCGTGCAGCTCGTTGAGTGGAAGTCCAAACCGTTCACCCTCGCGTCAGGGCCATACGGCTCCTTGTTCTTCACGATCACCGGCTTTCACATGGCGCACGTGATCGCGGGCCTGCTGATGTTGGCCGCGCTCATCGCGTGGTCGTCGCGAAGGTACTTCGATGAAACACGCCACGCGGCCATCTCCATCGGCGCCATCTATTGGCATTTCGTCGATGCCGTTTGGCTGGCGGTCTTCTTCACCCTCTACCTCACACCGTACATGAGAGCTTGATGGCGAACGAATTGATCAGCCCGCAGGACGCACATCCGGCCCCCCATCAGCACCGGGTGCATTGGGCCATCCTCTTGCTCGGTTTCGTGGCCGCGCCGATCGCTTGGGTGAGCGACCTCACAATGAAATATGGTGTCACCAGCCTTGCCTGCTCTTCGGGGGCGGCCAGCCCGCCTCAATGGATCTTCCCCATCCTTTATGGGTTCGATGCCCTGGCGCTCGCGATCGTCATTCTCGCTGCCGCGCTTTCCTATAGGAACTGGAGGAAGACGCGAACGGAATCCCGCGGCGACGTCCACGAGCTCGCCGAGATCGGAGAGGGGCGAACGCGCTTTATGTCCCTCTGGGGAATGCTGTTCGGCATCGCTTTCGGCGCCGCCATAATATTTGGCGTCGTCGTCAACATAGGCCTGAGTGCATGTTGAAGGGTGCGGGCATATTGGCTGGGCTTGTTTTGGCGCTTCCTCTGTGCGGTTGCGAGGACATCGGCCATGCCACGAGCGAAAGCGCCCAGCGCGGCGCACAAGTCATCATGCAATCGGGATGCGCGACGTGTCACACCATCCCCGGGATTCCCAACGCGGACGGCAGAGTCGGCCCTCCGCTTTCGCGCTTCGGCGGGCAGCGGTTTATCGCCGGCACACTGCAAAACACCCACGACAACCTTGTCCTGTGGCTGAAAGATCCGCAGGCCGTACTGCCGGGGAATGCGATGCCTAACGTGGGGCTTAGCGACGAGGAAGCGGCCGCCGTGGCCAGCTACCTCGAAACGCTGCAGTGACTTTGTCGCGTCCGACTACGCTAAAAGCAGCGACTTCCGCAAACTGCGAACCGGCTTTCCGATAAGGTTCGGATTCAGCGTTTGCTGACCACACGCCATCCCAGCCACGCACCGCTCAACGAAATGACGATCCCCAACAGCGATAGCAGCCAAATGAGCAATGTCCGCAACCGGGGGTGATCGAGGAGCCAAGGCAGATCGTACTGGTGCACGAGATTGAATAGCCACCGGTACGCACGGTCCGCGCGGCTCTGCGCCCCGACGATGCGCCCCGTCGTAAGGTCGACCATCAGCCACGTCTCGGCCGGATCGTCGAACACGACGCGGAGAGCCGGCAGTGGCCGCTTTGCATGGTGCGAATACCAGTAGACGTCCGGCGTATCGAGACGTTCGACGCGCGCGACCTTGGCGCCCTCCAGCACATATCCAGCCGCCCGCACGAGCGCGTTCTCGGAGAATGCCGGTTGCCGCGCGCCCATGCCATCGAAGGTGGTGTTGGTTCGCCCGTTGCTCACGGTGACGAAGGGAATATCGCGCACCCACGAAAACACGATCTCTCTCGACGGTGTCGAGGCCAGCTCGCGCAGCGTCCCCAACGCGACGTCATATTTCGGCGCACCCGCCGAATAGTAGCGGCCAAGATCGTCAGGGCCGATCGTCAGCGCGGCGAAGAGCCCGAGAGACGATACGGAAAGCCATCCGCTCCCCAGCCACGCCACCACGCACACCCCGCCGGCAAGCCCCGACAGGTGGTGCCACCGGAGCCACCCGCGATAGGGTGAGAAGCGCCCCGCAGCGTACGAGCCCCTCAGTCTCGTGCGCCAGATGCCGATCCCAATGCCGATAATCGCGCCGATCGCCGCGGCGCCGGACGTCCACTGGACTGTTCTCGTCCACGCCTGCGGGTTCGCGCGCAGCGGCGCGAAGTAGAGCCAGTGCGGCACCGCGCCGAGGAAATTCCAGAAGCGCTCCTGCGCGGTGGTCTCCTGCACGATCTCGCCGGTCTTGGAGGAGACGTACAGCTGCGTGCCGCGCCCGTCGTCCAGCGCGAAGAGATACAACGGGCGGTGGGGTGTGATCAGGCTGGAGACGGTCCACTGGTCGACCCCCACCTGCCCCAGGTAGCCGACCGGCGTCTGCGCGAACGTTTCGCGAAGGCGCCTTTCCGCGTCGCCGTGGCCGACGTGCGATATGACGCGTCCGTCATAGGCTGACACGGATGTGGGGCGTCCGAAATCGACAATGCGATAGACCGGTTCTGCCCCGAACATCTCCAAGCGGAACACGGTTGGCGGACGCGTCAGCGCCGCCTTGGCGAGTGCTTCCCCGGGGGCGACATTCAGCTTTTCGGCATCGATCACGCTCAGGGTCGCCGCACGTTCTTCGTCCCGCCACGACGGAAAGGGCACGTGCAGCATGACGAGACCGGAGACAAACCACATCGCGCACAACAGGCAGGTGAGAATACCGAGCCAGCGATGCGTCCATGCCAGGGCGCGCCACAGCAGGCGGTTGAGAGAATAGGTCAAGGTTCTCAACTCACCCCTGTGGCGCCGTCTATGATCCGCAGGATGACCCATCTCGCGGGTCAGAACCTGTAGCCGAGTGAAAGCTCGAACGTGCGCGGAGGCGCGACGTACGCCTGGATATCGTTGCTTTCGCTGACATCCGGGTAAGTGCGCAGATACTGAGCGTACGTACGGTCGAATATGTTCTTCATCCGGAAGTCGAGCGTAACGGCAGATGTCGGCTTCCACTGCAACGCGGTGTTATAGACAGTGTAAGCTGGCCGCTCGACGGTATTGGCGAAATTCTCGAACGCCGCGCCGACGTATTGAGCGCCTGCACCTACCTGCCAGCCGGGCGCAAACGCCCACGTCAGCCAGATGTTCGCCGTCTGCTTGGGAATGAGCACCGGGCGCTTGCCCGAATAGTTGTTCATCTCGAGCGTGTTGAAATCGAAGTATTGGAATTCGTCGTAGTTTGCGTCGACCAGCGCTCCGTTCGCGTCGACGCGCCAGCCGCCACCGAGCTCCGCGCCGAATGTCGCCTCGATGCCCCGCGATGATTGCTGTCCGATCTGCTGCAGCTTCGTCTCGATCGTGAATGTATTCCAGTCGATACTGGTATTGCGAATGAGCAGATCATTCTTGACGATGTCGTATGCGGCGAGCGACCACTCGACCGCACCGCCAAAGAGCGATTGCTTCACGCCCACTTCATACTGGCGGCCGGTGGTCTGCTTGAGGTTCGAGATATCTTTCGTGTAGTCGAGCTGCGGCACATCGATGGGATCAGAGCCCACAGCGTACTGACCGTAAAACGCCAGTCCCCGAAGTGGTGTCACCACGACGCCGGTGCGCCAGTTGAACGAATTGAAGTCCCGCTCGAAGTCATTGCTGGGATCTTGCAGATCGTCCCGGCTGATCGTCGTAGTGTCCCAGCGGGCGCCACCGACGAACGTGACGTAGCGGTTCAGGATCAGGCGGTCTTCGACGAAGAACGAGCGCTGAAACAGCTCCGAATCGAAGAGCGGCGCCAGCGCGTTGGGATTGGGAAAATAACCTGGATTGGGATTGTAGGGATCGACGCTCGGGATCGTCATTCCGAACGGCACGCTATAGTAGCTGTAATCGAACTTGCCCCTGTTGACGTCGAAGCCGACAACGGCTTCGTTCCCCACGCCGAAGAACTGGCTGCGCACCGTGGCGTCCAGCCGGTTACCGATCTGGTTCTGCCCCTGTAGAATATGCAGGGCCGTCGAGCGCTTGATCACCTCCGGATGGCTCGCGGTATCCCAGGTGTAATCCTCGACATTACGAAACTCGCGGCGGCTCTCGAGCCGGTAGGCAACGTTCCGCACAGTCACGCCGTCCGTCGCATGCCACTCGGTCTTGAATTGCGTCCACTCGTCACGAAACTCGCCAAGCGCGTCGGCGAAGTTGTAGTTCTTGCCCTTGATGCTCTTGTCGAAAACACCGTCGCGATAGGGAATGCCGAAATACTTCATCGGCTCGCGATCCGAGTGATCATGCGAGATCGAGAACACCAGATCGTCCGAGGCCTGGACGCGAACAGCACCCGAGATGCCGAGGTTCTCAGAGTCGCCATTATCGACCCAGCCGTCGGATGCATCCTTGGTCACGTTCAAACGGTACGCCACGGCATCGGTCACGGGGCCGCCACTATCGAGCGACACGCGCCGCGTCATGTTGCTGTCGAAGAAAATCTGCGCTTCGTTGAACTGCGCGTTCGTAATCGGCTTCTTCGGAATGATGTTGATCACGCCGCCGATAGCGCCATCGCCATAGAGGACCGACGCCGGCCCGTGCAGGACCTCAATGCGCTCCACCGACCACATATTGAACGGAAATGTCGACGAGCCGCCGCGACCGGGATAGAGCCGCGTCCCATCATATAGGCGTGCCACCGATCCGTTGCCAAAGAAACCGCGCGCCGCAAAGGACGTGCCGAGCACCGGTATCGCTACGCTCGTGACCCCGGGCGCATTCTGGGTGACCGCCTCTACGATGTCGCCCTGGCCCCGCTCACGCGCTGTGCCGCCGGATATGATGTCGACGCCGGCAGGCGTCTGCAGCGGCGTCATGTTGAGCCGGCTGCCGGTCGTGTTCGGCACGTCGAGATTGGGGCCGGGGCCCGGATCCGCGTACAGCGGAGAAGAGCTCGATTCAGCCGTTGCGGCAGCGCTCACCGGTTGTTGGGATGGCTGCGGCGTGGGAGCTGACGCCGCTACCGGTGCAGAAGATGTCTTCTTCGCTGCGGCTTTCTTTGCAGGCTTGCTGGGCGCTTCGACCACCACGGGAGGAAGGGGTTCAGGTTCCGCCGGCGCCGCGGATTGCGCCAAAACACTACAGCTGGCAGTCGCCAGCGCTCCACACCAGGCAACGGCACGCACCGATACGGCCGATACCGAAACACGATCACCCGACACCCGAAAAGACACGGCAGTAAATCCCCCCTTGCGCGTTCGTAAGCGTTGGGGGAAGCCCGACAGCACGTAGACACTACGACGCCAAATACGCGCAACCGCGCACCCGGGCGCGTGCTGCCGCTTTTCGGCGCGACTGAATTCAATCTGTCAGTGTCGGGAAAGGACACCGTAGAATGACGACATGCCTGACGTAGCTCCCCTAAGGTTGCACATCAGTCGCCACTACGGATTTCCGTTCTACCAAGGCATCCCGCAAGGCAGATGGGCGACTTGCGATGGCAGGTCTCCTGGCTCACGGCTCAAGCGTCGCTCTCCGGCCTTCCCGGCGCAAACGCGCCAGTGGCACATGTGGAAAGTGACTTGCCGCTTACAGTTGCGGGAGCAGCCCCGGTTTCACACCTTGCGGTGTTCACCGTGTTCCCTTTTATTCGTCTGCACGCTCGAAAGTGCACAGACGAAACCGTCGCGCATCTAGAGCGCCCGAAAGGCATGACTAAGTCAACGGACAAACGTTGCCGGCCCACGTTGTTGCTTCCGCAGATGCCAACCGGCAACACGTCACAGGGCTTGCGGGGAAGAGCGCCAGCCAAACGAAATACAAGCGCGACACCCTCTTGAGGATGCCCCGTTCGTCTGGCGCATTCGTATGGCCCAAAAACGTGCGTGGCCCGCGCTACTGCGGGAGCTTCGCGCGCACTTCCGCTGCGGCCGCCACCATGTTCACGAGTGCGGGGCGGACTTCATCCCATTTGCGGGTCTTGAGGCCGCAGTCCGGATTGACCCAGATCTGGTCCGGCGAAAGGTTGCGGCGCGCCTTCTGCAGCAGGTCGACCATCTCCGCTGTGCTCGGCACGCGCGGGGAATGAATGTCGTAGACACCCGGGCCGATCTCGTTCGGATAATGATAGTCGACGAAGGCGTCGAGCAGCTCCATCTTCGAGCGCGAGGTCTCGATTGAGATCACATCGGCATCCATGGCGCCGATAGCGTCGATGATGTCGTTGAACTCCGAATAGCACATGTGAGTGTGGATCTGGGTTTCGTCCGCAACGCCCGAGGAGCAGATGCGGAAGCATTCCACCGCCCACTTGAGATAGTGTTTCCATTCGCTGCGGCGCAGAGGAAGACCTTCCCGCAAAGCCGCTTCATCGATCTGGATCATGGCGGCGCCGGCTTTTTCGAGATCGACGACCTCATCGCGGATAGCGAGCGCGATCTGCTTGCACGCTTCGCTGCGGGGAATGTCATCGCGTACGAACGACCAGTTGAGGATCGTCACCGGGCCGGTCAGCATGCCCTTCATCGGCTTTTTGGTGAGCGATTGCGCGTAGCGCCACCACTCGACGGTCATCGGCGCAGGACGCGAGACGTCACCGAACAGGATCGGCGGGCGCACGTAGCGCGAGCCATAGCTCTGTACCCAGGCGTGCTTGGTGAACGCGAAGCCCGCGAGCTGCTCGCCGAAGTACTGCACCATGTCGTTGCGCTCGAACTCGCCGTGGACGAGCACGTCGATGCCGATTTCCTCCTGCCAGCGCACGGCCGCTGCGGTCTCATCGCGCAGGAACGTCACGTAGTCTTTGTCGGCAAGCTTGCCGCGCGCATGGGCCGCGCGCGCCTTGCGTACCTCATCGGTCTGCGGGAAGGAGCCGATGGTGGTGGTGGGGAAGCTGACGAGACCGAGGCGCTTACGTTGGGCTTCCCGTCGCGTTGCAAAATCGCTCTTGCGCCGGGCCATCTCCGCGGTCACGGCTTCCGCGCGCGCCTCGACCTTGGAATTGTGGATCTTGGGCGAAGATCGACGTGAAACGGCGGCGCGCATGGATTCTGTCAGTTCAGCCTTCACGCTATCGCGGCCACCGTTGAGCGCGCGGCCGATGACACTCAGCTCATCGAGCTTCTGCACGGCAAATGCGAGCCACGTCCTGAGGTCGGCATCGATGTCCGTCTCGAGCTCCAGGTCGATCGGCGTGTGCAGCAACGAGCAGGAGGGGGCAATAAAGATTCGGTCGGCGCCGCGCGCTTTGACGACCGGCTCGATGCGGTCGAGAATATCGGGCAGGTTGGCCCGCCACACGTTGCGCCCGTCGATCACGCCCAGCGACAGCACGAGGTTCTTCGGTGCCTTGGCGAGCACGGCGTCGAGCTGTTCGGGAGCGCGCGCCAGATCGACGTGAAGACCGGCGACGGGGAGCGCGAGCGCCGTATCGAGATTGTCGCCGTAAGCCGCGAAGTAGCTCGTCAGCAGAACCTTCAGCTGCGGCACCGCCTCCGCGAAGCGCCCGTACGCCGACTGCAGAGCAAACGACACGCGCTCGTCGATATCGAGCGCCAGGCATGGCTCGTCGAGCTGCACCCACTCAGCGCCCGCAGCATAGAGCTTCTGCAAGACCTCCACGTAGACGGAAATGAGCGCGGGGAGTAGTGAAAGCGTCTCGAAACCCGGCGTCTTCGACTTTGCGAGCGTCAGGAAAGTGACGGGGCCGAGCAGCACCGGGCGGGTGATGATGCCGAGCGCTTTCGCTTCCTCGAATTCGTCGATCGGCTTCGTCGAGGCGAGAGAGAACATTTGTGCCTGATCGAGCTCTGGCACCATGAAGTGGTAGTTCGTATCGAACCACTTCGTCATTTCCTGCGCGGGAACGCCCGTACCGCCGTGATCATGGCCGCAGCCGAGATACGGATGCTCGACCTCGCCGAAGGTCTGGCTGCCGCGCGCCATGGCGAAATAGGTCTCGAGGGAAGGCGCGCCTTTCACCATGCCATAGATGCGCGGAATTGCCCCGACCATGACGCTGGTATCGAGGACGTGATCATAGAGTGAGAAGTCGTTGCTGGGGATGTGGGCAATGCCGGCATCGCGCTGGCGTTTCCAATTGGCGGCGCGCAGACCGGCCCCGCAGTCCAGCAGCGTCTTTTCGTCTGACTGCCCTGACCAATAGCTCTCCAGCGCCTTCTTCAGCTCGCGCTTGGCGCCAATGCGGGGAAATCCGAGGTTTGTTACGATAACGGACATGGGGCCTCCCTTGGCACGCAGGCGCGCCGGCAATGTGCTTGAATCTTTAAGATGGGGACGGTGGTGTCAGACCGGCAGTGGCGTTTCGGCATCCTCGATCTTGCGGATCGGGGTCGGATGGCCATCATCATCCACGGCGACCATCTCGAAGCGCCCGCGCATCGCCAGCTTGCGCTCGCGCGTGCGCATCGTCTCGGAGATGACGTCGACCTTGACCGTCATCGAAGTGCGCCCGATGCGCTCGACGCAGGCGGTCAGCTCCACGAGCTGGCCGACCGGAACAGGAAGATGGAAGTCGACCTTGTCCGACGAGGCCATCACGACGTTTGCGCCCGCGCGGCGCGCGGCGGCAATCGCCGCCGCCTTGCTCATCAGGTTGAGCGCCGTCCCGCCGAACAGGGTGCCATAGTGGTTCGCCTGCTCGGGAAAGACGATTTCGACAAAGCGCGTCACGTTGGGATCGACCGCGTCCATCGTCTCAATCCTTATCGTCGTCGTGCTCGGCCATGCGAATGATCGGCACCATCTGGTCGCCCCATTGTCCGGTTCCGTTGTGAATGCGGGACCGGCGCATCAGCTCGACCGTGGCACCCGCCTTCACCGCCGCCTCGATCTGCTCGTTGAGGCGGTGCAAGGTATCGGCGACGCGGCGTATGAGAAGCTCCACCTCGTGCCGCTGGCCCGGGTCGCCGAATGGCTCGCCCATGGGAATGACGTCCGCAGACATGGCAGTATCCTTTGTGGTGGCGCGCCTATTCAGCGGCGGGACGAAACTGCGCCGTTTCGGTTGATTCCGACATTGCGGTCGTGGATGAGACACCGCCCGTGATGGCGAGCGACACGGCATCGAAGTATCCGGTACCGACCTCGCGCTGGTGACGCGTGGCGGTGTAACCGTTCGCCTCGCTGGCAAATTCGGCCTGCTGCAGCTCCGAATAGGCCGCCATCCCGCGATCGCGATAGCCGCGCGCCAGCTCGAACATGCCGTGATTGAGCTGATGGAAGCCGGCGAGTGTGACGAACTGGAACGTGTAGCCCATCGCGCCGATCTCGCGCTGGAAGCGGGCGATGCTGTCGGCATCGAGCTTCGCTTGCCAGTTGAACGACGGCGAGCAGTTGTAGGCCAGCATCTTGCCCGGATACCTGGCGTGCACGGCTTCGGCGAAGCGACGTGCGTCGTCGAGGTTCGGGGTCGACGTCTCCCACCACAGAAGGTCCGCGTAGGGCGCGTAGGCGAGGCCGCGGGCGATGCACGCGTCAACGCCGCTGCGCAGGGTGTAGAAGCCTTCCGGTGTGCGCTCCCCGGCGACGATGAACGGGCGGTCGCGCTCGTCGATGTCCGAGGTGATGAGCTTGGCGGATTCGGCGTCAGTGCGGGCGACGATGAGCGTTGGCACACCCATCACATCAGCAGCGAGCCGCGCGGCGACGAGATTGCGGATGTGCGCGGCGGTTGGAATCAGCACTTTGCCGCCGAGGTGGCCGCACTTCTTTTCCGACGCGAGCTGGTCCTCGAAGTGAACGCCGGCAACACCCGCCTCGATGTACGCCTTCATGATCTCGAAAGAATTGAGCGGACCCCCGAAGCCGGCCTCCGCATCGGCCACGATGGGCGCGAACCAGGTCTCGACGCTCTTCTTGCCTTCCGCGTGCTCGATCTGATCGGCGCGCTGCAGCGTGCGGTTGATACGGCGGGCAAGCTCCGGACCGGCATTCGCGGGATAGAGGCTCTGGTCGGGATACATCGCAGAAGCGGTGTTGGCATCGGCGGCGACCTGCCAGCCGGAGAGATAGATCGCCTTCAGGCCCGCGCGCACCATCTGCATCGCCTGATTACCGGTGACGGCGCCGAGCGCATGCACATAAGGCTCCGAATGGAGCAATTGCCACAAACGCTCGGCGCCATGCTCAGCGATCGTGTGGCGAACCGGCAGGGAGCCACGCAAACGCTTCACATCGGCAACGGAGTAGGGACGCTCAATGCCATCGAAGCGCCCCTTCGGTGCGGTGGGCAGCAGGTCATTGAAGTCGGCGTTAGCCATCGTCGCGATCCCTCTTGTCAAAGACTGATCTTCGCATTATGCGCAACGGGGAAACAGGCGAAACGCCTGAAATTGCGGATGTTTGTGAAGCACTTCGCAGCGCATTGCGAATCTTGCAAATCGGATGTTGCGATGAAAAAGGCCTTTATCGGAGTGCACCTTCGCCGTCTGCGCGAAGAGCGCGGGCTGACCCAGCTCGCCCTCTCCAGGGCGCTCGAGCTCTCCCCCAGCTACGTCAACCAGCTCGAGAAGAACCAGCGCCCGCTGACGGTGCCGATCCTGCTCAAAATCAACGCTGTGTTCGGCGTCGACGTGCAGATGTTCTCCGAGGACGAGGAGGCCCGGCTGATCGCGGATCTGCGCGATGTGCTCGCCGAGCCGCCGGTCGAGGAGAAAGTCGCGATCAGCGAAATCCGCGAGATCGCCAGCAGCATGCCGGCGGTAGGCCGCGCCATCGTCGCGCTGCATCGGCGCTATCGCATGGCACTGGAGCGTTCGGACGCGCTCGCCGCTCAGTTCGGTGTCGAGCCGAGCGCTGCGGACACCCCGATGCAGCTCATGCCCTACGAGCGCGTGCGCGACTTCTTCTATGCCCGCCACAACTACATACCCGATCTCGACGAGGCGGCGGAGCGGCTGTTCGCATCCGCCCGCCTGCAGATCGGCGACACGGCGACGGGCCTCAAGACACACCTTCTGAAGAAACACGATGTGAAAACCGTCATCGAGCCCTACGGCGGCCCGCGCAATGCGCAACGCCGTTTCGATGCGACCGCGCGCGTGCTTTACATGTCGTCGTCGCTCAATCCCGGGCAGCAGGCCTTCGAGATGGCGACGCTCATCGCCTATCTGGAGCAGAGCGAGACGCTCGATGATCTCGCAAAGGAGGCAGCCGCAGGCAGCGAGGAGACCTACCGTCTCGCCCGCATCGGACTTGCGAACCACTTCGCCGGCGCCCTGCTGATGCCCTATGCGCATTTTCTCGAAGCGGCCGAGGCCATGCGCTACGATATCGAGCTGCTGGGTCAGCGGTTCGGCGTCGGTTTCGAAACGGTCTGCCATCGCCTCAGCACCATGCAGCGCCAGGACGCGCGCGGCGTGCCGTTCTTCTTCGTGCGCGTGGATCGCGCCGGAAACATTTCGAAGCGCCAGTCGGCGACCGATTTCCACTTCTCACGCGTCGGCGGTACGTGCCCTTTGTGGAACGTCTATGAGGCGTTCTCGTCGCCTGGAAAAATCCTGACCCAGCTCGCGCGTATGCCCGACGGGCGCACGTACCTTTGGATCGCACGCATGATCTCCCGCGGGGTCGGGGGCTACGGCGCGCCGGCGAAAACCTTTGCCATTGGTCTGGGCTGTGACGTCAGCCACGCGCACCGGCTGGTGTATGCGAAGGGCCTCGACCTCAAGGCGGACGCTGCGGTGCCGATCGGCGTCGGCTGCAAGGTGTGCGAACGGCCGAACTGCGCCCAGCGCGCGTTCCCGCCCATCGGGAGGCGCACGGTCATCAACGAAAATGAGCGCCGCTTCAATCCCTATCCGGTCGAATGACCCGGACACGCGAGGACTTTATGCTTCCCAGCACCTGCGATCTCTATGACCGCTTCGAGGATGACGCGCGCGTTGCGAATACCGCTTGGCGGGACTTCGGCGCCCGCCGCAGCTTTGCGGGTGTGGCGGTCACCGTGAAGTGCTTCGAAGACAATTCACGCGTGAAGGAGCTGCTCGATCAGCCGGGTGCGGGAAAGGTTCTGCTCGTCGACGGCGGCGGCAGCCCGCGCTGCGCGCTGATGGGTGACATGATCGCCAAGGCCGCCGTGAAGAACGGCTGGGAAGGCGTGATCATCCATGGATGCGTGCGCGACGTCGCGGCGCTGGCGTGTCTCGACCTCGGCATCAAGGCGCTCGGAACGACACCGCGGAAGTCGACCCGGCGCGGAGAGGGCGCCGCCGGCATCGCGATCGAACTCGGCGGCGCACAGGTTCGAAATGGGGACCACGTCGTAGCCGACGAGGACGGCGTTCTCATCCTGAATGCTGCGCAAGCGGCGGCTGTCTTCGGTGTGTGCGCGCAACAGGCGTAGCATCAACCAATCTGGATAACGTGTGCATAGCTAGTGCACATCTCGAAAACACACCCCCACATCTTGCGTCATTCCGCGAGTCAGCCCCATATCGGAAGCGTCATGGGTCGCCGGGCCTAACCACCCGGCGCTAAGAGGGAACTCGGTGCGCTGAGCCTTAGGGCGATGGCAATTCCGGGGCTGCCCCCGCAACTGTTAGCGGCGAGCTAGCTGTCGATCACGGTCACTGGTGCACATTTGCATCGGGAAGGCCAGACAGGTGGCAACGACCCGCGAGCCAGGAGACCTGCCTGTGATCCGTATTTCACTTCCACGGGCGGGGTGTCCCGGTGGGTGGTTCTGCGCTGTGCGCGTTTTGGCGCCGGCGTGAACGCGCGTACCCATGGCGGCCCAAGCCCCCTTTCAAGCAGGGGTTTGCCGATGTCCATCACAATCCAAGCGCTTCAGGACGATCGCGGTCACGTGCCGTCATCGGGGAGGCGACCGTCCGCCGACGCGCCGGCCTATCAGGTGATCCGCCGCAACGGCTCCGTGACGCCGTTCGATGCCACCAAGATTACCGTCGCGCTGACGAAAGCGTTTCTTGCCGTTGAAGGCGGGCGCGCCGCGGCCTCGCGCCGTGTACACGATGTGGTTGAAAAGCTCTCCCAGCAGATCATTGCCGCCCTGACACGTCGCACCGACGGCGGACGCACTTTCCACATCGAAGAGATCCAGGACCAGGTCGAGCTGGCGCTGATGCGCGGCGAGCACCACAAGGTGGCGCGCGCGTACGTGCTCTACCGCGAGGAGCGCAATCGCGAGCGTCTCGCTGTCGCCGCCGCGGAGCCTAAGCGTTCCGCCGTGAAGATCGGCGTGCGCGGGCCGGATGGCAACACCGCGCCGCTCGACGAGGCACGCCTCGAAGCGCTCGTCGCCGAGGCCTGCGCGGGCCTGACGGATGTCGAGGCCGCGCCAATCCTGGCCGAAGTTCACCGCAACATCTACGACGGCATCACAGCTTCTGAGCTGGCGCTGGCGCCCATTCTCGCGGCGCGGACCCTGATCGAGCGCGAGCCGAACTACAGCTACGTCTCGGCACGTCTGCTGCTCGACAAGCTGCGCCAGGAAGCATTGACCTGCGTGCACGGCCGCTTCGAGCAGGCGACGCAGTCGGAGATGGCTGAGCGCTATCCGGAATACTTTGCGGCTTTCATTTCCAAGGGCATTGCGGCCGAGCTGCTCGATCCGGAGCTCGGGCGCTTCGACCTCGTCCGTCTCGCCAAGGCGCTGCGGCCGGAACGCGATCTGCAGTTCCAGTTCCTCGGACTGCAGACGCTCTACGATCGCTATTTCCTGCAGACGCGCGGTGTGCGCATCGAGCTGCCGCAGGCGTTCTTCATGCGTGTCGCCATGGGGCTGGCGCTGCGTGAGATTGACCGCGAAGCGCGGGCCATCGAGTTCTATGAGCTTTTGTCCTCGTTCGACTTCATGTGCTCGACACCGACGCTGTTCAACGCCGGCACGCCGCGGCCGCAGCTTTCGTCCTGCTTCCTCACCACCGTGCCGGACGACCTCGACGGCATCTTCAAGGCGGTGAAGGACAACGCGCTGCTGGCGAAATACTCCGGCGGTCTGGGCAACGACTGGACGCGCGTCCGCGGTCTCGGAGCGCACATCAAGGGCACCAACGGCGAGAGCCAGGGCATCGTGCCGTTCCTTAAGGTGGCGAACGACACCGCGATCGCCGTGAACCAGGGCGGCAAGCGCAAGGGCGCCGTGTGCGCCTACCTCGAAACCTGGCACATCGACATCGAGGAATACCTCGATCTGCGCAAGAACACCGGCGATGACCGGCGGCGCACCCACGACATGAACACGGCGAACTGGGTGCCGGATCTGTTCATGCAGCGCGTCGCCGAGGATGGGCAGTGGACGCTCTTCTCGCCGGACGAGGTGCCGGACCTGCACGATCTTTACGGCACGGCTTTCGCCGAGCGCTACCGGCATTACGAGCAGAAGGCCGAGCGCATGGAGATCAAGATCGCGCGGCGCGTGCGCGCGGTCGACCTGTGGCGGCGCATGCTGACGATGCTGTTCGAGACCGGACATCCATGGGTAACGTTCAAGGACCCGTGCAACATCCGTTCGCCACAGCAGCATTGCGGCGTAGTGCATTCCTCGAACCTGTGCACGGAGATCACGCTCAACACCTCCGACAGCGAGGTTGCCGTCTGCAATCTCGGCTCCGTCAATCTCGCCAACCACGTGACGCCGGAGGGCCTCGATCGCGCGCGCCTCTCCCGCACCGTGAAGACCGCGATGCGGATGCTCGACAACGTGATCGACATCAACTTCTACACCATTCCCGAGGCGCGACGTTCGAACCTGCGCCACCGGCCGGTGGGCATGGGGCTCATGGGCTACCAGGATGCGCTGCACATCCTGCGCATTCCGTTTGCCTCCGCCGAGGCCGTCGCCTTCGCCGATACCAGTATGGAAGTGCTGGGCTATGAGGCGATCTCAGCGTCCTCCGATCTCGCGGCCGAGCGCGGGCGCTATGCAACGTACGATGGCTCGCTCTGGTCACGCGGCATCCTGCCGATCGACTCCATCGCGTTGCTGGCCGATGCGCGCGGCGAATACCTGCGCCTCGATACCTCCACAACGCTCGATTGGGATGAGCTGCGCGAGCGCGTTCGCAGCACCGGAATGCGCAACTCCAACGTGATGGCGATCGCGCCGACAGCAACCATCTCCAACATCTGCGGCGTGGCCCAGTCGATCGAGCCGGCGTTCCGCAACCTTTACGTCAAGGCGAATATGTCGGGCGACTTCACGGTGGTGAATCCGTACCTCGTCGCCGACCTGCGCGCACGCGGACTTTGGGACGAGGTGATGATCTCGGACCTCAAATATTTCGACGGCTCGCTCGGATCGATCGACCGCGTCCCCGACGACATCAAAGCGCTCTATGCCACGGCTTTCGAGATCGACGCCCATTGGCTCGTCGAAGCCGGTGCAAGACGGCAGAAGTGGATCGATCAGGCCCAGTCCCTCAACCTCTACATCGCCGCCCCGAACGGAAAGGCGCTCGATGCGCTCTATCGCCTTGCATGGGAGCGTGGCCTCAAGACGACATACTACCTGCGCTCGCAGTCGGCGACCCACGTCGAGAAATCGACGCTCAAGGGAACGGACGGAAAGCTCAATGCCGTATCCACCAGCACGTTGCATTCGGCGCCAGCGCACATCGATACGGCCGCACCTAAGGCTTGTCTGATCGACGATCCCGGCTGCGAAGCGTGCCAGTAGGCGCTGCCGGCTTCACGGAATGATATCGCCGCGCCGCATGTTCGTGGTGCACCGAATCTCGCCCGTGCCTTCACACCTGTGTCGGCACGTGCCTCATCATCGCCATTCCACGGAGAAGAATAATGCTCGACTGGTCGGAGCCGACGCCACGCAAGGAAACACGCCCGCTCGATTCCGTTGCGCCGGCACTGCCGCTGCCGGATGCCGCGACGGGTCTCGGCGAGATCGACCGCAGCGCTGGTCGCGTGCGCGTCGACGATAAAGCCATGATCAACGCCCGCGCAGACGTGAACCAGCTTCTGCCGCTCAAGTACGCCTGGGCGTGGGAGAAGTACCTCAACGCCTGCAACAACCATTGGATGCCGACGGAAGTCTCGATGCAGGCGGACATCGCGCTCTGGAAGTCGAAGGATGGGTTGACGGAAGAGGAGCGGCGCATGGTGAAGCGCAACCTCGGCTTCTTCGCCGCCTCGGAAAGCCTCGTCGCCAACAACATCGTGCTGGCCATCTATCGCCATCTCACCAATCCGGAGTGCCGCCAGTATCTGTTGCGGCAGGCGTTCGAAGAGGCCGTGCACACGCACACGTTCCAGTACATCGTCGAAAGTCTCGGCCTCGATGAGGGTGAGCTGTTCAACATGTACCGCGAGGTGCCGTCGATCACCGACAAGGCCGCATGGGCGCTGGCGTTCACGCAGCACCTCGATGATCCTGCCTTCAAGACCGGAACGCCGGAAGCCGATCAGGCCTTCGTGCGCGATCTCGTCGCCTTCTACGTCGTGTTCGAGGGTATGTGGTTCTACACCGGCTTCGCGCAGATCCTTTCGCTCGGGCGGCGCAATAAGATGGTCGGCATCGCGGAGCAGTATCAATACATCCTGCGCGATGAGAGCATCCACCTGAACTTCGGCATCGACGTGATCAATCAGATCAAGATCGAGAATCCGCACCTTTGGTCGAAGGCATTCCAGGAAGAGGTGCGCCAGATGCTGCGCGACGCGGCCGAGCTCGAAGACTCCTATGGCCGCGACACGATGCCCGGCGGACTGCTGGGCCTGAACGCGAAGCTATGCGAGCAATACATGCACTTCATCGCCAACCGCCGTTGCGCGCAGCTCGGGCTGCAGCCGGTGTTTGCGGAGACGGAAAATCCATTCCCGTGGATGTCGGAGGCGATGGATCTCAAGAAGGAAAAGAACTTCTTCGAGACGCGTGTCATCGAATACCAGAACGGCGGCGCACTGAGCTGGGACTAGTCCCGGCCTAGGCGCCTAGACCATGATCGCTTCGGACCACTATCGGTCCGAAGCGTGAATCATCGGTCCAACTGAAATACTGGAGCCGCGTCGCATTCGAAAAATGCGAGCGCGCTCTAGGTTGCACAGGATGCAAAAAGCGCGGCGGACGCCGCCGCGCCGCATCACGAGCCCGTGAAACGAGCTGAGCAAGTAGGGTTGTCGTTCGGGCACCGCGCGAGAATAGCCGCTCCGCCTTGGACAAATTGACCGATCTTCGACGTATAGCGGCCGCCGATTGGCACCTACGGGCGTCGCTTCGCGTTCCTCAAGAGTTGATCACCAGCGAGAGGAACGCCAACTATGGACAAGTTAGTACGCATCCGCGGCTTAGCGCTGGCCGCGCTCGTCGCGTGGATCGCAGTAACCCCTTCTACCGCCGAGGCGAGGAAGAAGCTCGCCATCCTGCCGTTCGAGATCCACGACACCTCAGGGGAGGCGGGACCGGCATCGCGCCATGCCGAAATGCTATCCAAGCTGACCCAGTACACCGGCGAGCGCATCGAGGCGTCGGGTCTCTACGACGTCGTCGAGCCCAGTGCCGTCGCCAAGGCCGTGGCCGAGGTGAACCCAGGGACGTACCTGCGTGCCTGCAATGGCTGCGAGTTCGATATCGCCCGCAAGATTGGCGCCGACGAGGTGATGATCGGCTGGGTATGGAAGGTATCGACACTCATCGGCACGCTGCACGTCGAGATCAAAGATGTCGCGAGCGGGCGCACCACCTTTGCCAAGGTGCTCGACTTCCGCGGCGACAACAGCAAAGCCTGGGACCGCGCCGCGGCCTACATGGTCGATGGCATGCGCAAGGATCGGGACGCCGGCAAGATTCCCAACGCAGGCTGACGGTTGTGGCGCTGGCCTGGCGCGCCTTGTCGAGACGCGTCGCATGGGAGGCGAGGCACCCGCGTTCCTGACGTCGTGGGACGCACGCCGCGTTGTGGCCAAGCATCCAACGGGTCCGCCGTCGCCTTGCAGCGCGCCGCGGCCGAGCCAGACGGCCAGCGCACGGCGCGACCTGCTTCGGGAGCGGGAGCTGCCATCGTCATCATGCGCCCGAGCACGCGGCGCGGAGCGAGGCACTCGTGTCAGCAACCCCGATCGCGCCTCTGCGCTATCGTTGATCCAGATCAGTCGCGCCACCGCCGGTCTCTGCCATGCTCGCAGTGCTCCGAGAGAGCAAGGGAATCTTTGGCAATGTTTGGATCGGCGCGGCTGATTAACTTGGCCGCACATCCAAACGCAAACGGCAAGCGGAAAGGAGCATCGGGGCGGAATGGATACCGGCGCAAGCAGCACGACTGAGCAACGCGGAGCCCATGCATGCAGCGCGGAAGAAATTCTCGCCGCCCTTAAAGCCGACGCCGGCGGCCTGAGCTTGCACGAAGCAGAACGACGCCTGAAGCGCTTCGGCCCCAACGAGCTGCCGGCGGCGGCCGGACGCCACCCGCTGTTCCGCTTGCTCGCTCAGTTCAACAATGCGCTGATCTACTTCCTCCTCGCAGGAGCCCTGGCGGCATGGGCGCTCGGCCATCTGATAGATGCATCCGTGATCGTCGTCGTCGTTCTGGTCAATGCCATTGTCGGCTTTATTCAGGAGGACAAGGCGGAGAATGCACTGAACGCCATCCGCAACATGATTTCTCCGCGCGCCAACGTCCTACGGGAGTCCACGCGCCATAACGTGCCCGTCAACGAGCTGGTGCCGGGCGATATCGTGCTGCTGGAGGCGGGCGACCGTGTTCCTGCCGACCTGCGGATTTTGCGCGCCCGCGGCCTGCTGATCGATGAAGCGTTGCTGACCGGGGAGTCGGTGGCAGCCGAAAAGCAAGAGGCGCCGGTCGCCGCGGACGCCGCACTGGGCGACCGGCGGTCCATGGCCCATTCGGGAAGTCTCGTCGCCGCTGGACAAGGCACCGGCATCGTGGTGGCGACCGCGCTTCGCACGGAGATCGGTCGCATCAGCGCCTTGCTTGGCGAGGTCGAGGAGCTGACGACGCCGCTGCTGCGCCAGATCAACCGTTTCGGTCAGCGTTTCACGTGGGTCGCGCTCGTTGGCGCCGCCTTGCTTTTCGCGTTTGCCGTGCTCGCGCGCGACTTTGCCTGGGACGAAGCGCTCATGGCCGTCGTCGCGCTGGCCGTTGGCATAGTGCCCGAAGGGTTGCCCGCGGTCATCACCATCACGCTCGCTATCGGGGTACGGCGCATGGCCGCCCGCAATGCCGTGATCCGGCGCCTGCCGGCGGTCGAGACGCTCGGCGCAACCTCCGTCATCTGCTCGGACAAGACGGGCACGCTCACGCGGAACGAAATGACCGCGCGGCGTGTCGTTACAGCGCTCGGCGAAACCCGTGTGAGCGGCTCCGGCTATGCGCCGGAGGGCAGCCTGCTCTTCACCGATGGTGCCGAAGAAGAAGCGCAGGATAATGCGGCGCTTGCGATCGCGCGTGCGGGCCTTCTGTGCGGAGATGCGCAACTTCGCAAAGCGGACGGCGTATGGACATCGCATGGAGATCCGATGGAGGGCGCACTGGTGGCACTGGCCATCAAGGCCGGGCTCGATGCCGAACCGACACGGGCCGGCTGGCCGCGCGTGGACGAGATCCCTTTCGATGCGCAGCATCGCTTCATGGCGACGCTGAACGATACGCCGGCAGGCGACCGGATCATCTTCGTCAAGGGGGCACCGGAACGGGTGTTGGAAATGTGCGCCATGCAGGCGCAAGGCCCGAACGATGCACCCATCGACAGCGAGATGTGGGCCGCGCGGATTTCCGCCGCGGCGTCACAAGGCGAGCGCGTGCTCGGATTCGCCATGAAGCGCGCCGCAGATAATGACTCACGCCTGGACTTCGATGACGTCGAAACCGGGCTGGTCTTCCTCGGCATCGTCGGCTTCATCGATCCGCCACGCGAGGAAGCCGTGACCGCGATTGCGGAGTGCCGCTCGGCAGGCATCGACGTCAAGATGATCACCGGCGACCACGCCGCGACGGCGGCGGCGATCGCCAGGCAGTTGGGCATCGCCGATCGCCTCAACGTGCTCACCGGGCGTGATCTCGACGGCATGTCCGATGCAGCGCTCGATGCGGCCGTCGAGGCGACCGCCGTGTTCGCGCGGACCAGCCCGGAGCACAAACTGCGCATCGTGCGCGCACTGCAGGCCAAAGGGGCCGTCGTGGCGATGACGGGTGACGGGGTTAACGATTCGCCGTCCCTCAAGCAGGCGGATGTCGGTGTCGCCATGGGGCACAAGGGCACGGAGGCCGCCAAGGAAGCATCGCAGATGGTGCTTCTGGATGACAATTTCGCATCCATCGTCTGCGCCGTACGCGAGGGGCGCACCGTTTACGACAACATCCAGAAGGTAACAGCCTGGACTATCCCGACCAACGGCGGCGAGGCGTTGACGGTGATCGCCGCAATCCTGATCGGCTTCACGATGCCGATGACGCCGGCGCAGATCCTGTGGATCAACATGATCCTCACCATCACGCTCGGCCTCGTGCTTGCATTCGAGCCGTCGGAGCCCGACGTGATGCGACGTCCACCCCGGCCCGCTGCGGCCGGGCTGCTGTCGCCCTTCCTCCTCTGGCGCGTGGTGTTCGTGTCGCTGATCTTCGTGGCATCGGCCCTCGCGATATTCTTCTACGCGCTCTATCGCGATCTCGGCGTGGACATGGCCCGCACCATGGTCGTCAATACCATTGTCGTGCTGGAGATATTCTATCTCTTCAATGTGCGGTATCTGCGCATGACATCCTTCACCTGGAAAGGCGCGCTCGGCACACCGGCGGTGCTCATCGCCGTCGGTGCAGTGGTGCTCGCGCAGCTCGCATTCACCTATCTGCCCGTGATGCATCAGCTGTTCGCGACCCAGCCTGTAAGCCTGGGTGACGGCCTGCTCATCATCGGTGTCGGCGTCTTGGCTATGATCATCTTGGAGGCCGAGAAGCATCTCATGCGGCGCTTGACGATTTTTCAACCGACCGGCGGAGCGACTGCGGCATCCAAGGCGCAAAAGCAGTTTGCTTGATGAAAAATTAGAGTTGGCAGTCCAGTTCGACGATTCGGCAAAGAGGGAACGACCGGCTACGGCCTCGCCGTTTACCGGGTCGAAGCGGGGCCGATCCCTTCCTCCGGCGCAGAACGGGACCGTTCAAGCGGTAATGTTGGCGCTGTCTCCGCCCGTCACGTCGTATGTGGCGCCCGAAACCATGTAAGCATCGTCGCTGGCCAGAAAGACAACCACGGGAGTGATGGATTCAGGCGGCAGCCAGGGCACGCCGAGCGGAGATTTCGCAATGAGCTTTTGCTTTGCTTCCGCTTCCAGCTTTTCGAGCGGTTCCGAATTGTTGAGGTCGTCGACCACTTGCGCGTAGCGCTGCCGATGCCGCGTGAGCGCCGTGTCGACCAGCCCGGGGATGACTGCGTTGACGGTGATGCCGTACTGCCCGAACTCAAGCGCCGCGGATTTCATCAGGCCGATGATGCCCCATTTCGAGGCGGAATAAGCCGCACCGTATTTCGTTCCATGCTGTCCCTGCGTCGACGACGTGAGGATGATGCGTCCGCCGCCGTTCTTGACGAGGTAAGGCGCGACCGCGCGAATCGCGGTGCAGGTGCCGTTGAGATTGACGTCGATCTGATCGTGCCAGTCGGCATCGTCCATCTCCAGGATCGGCTTGAAAGCTTGGATCCCCGCATTGGCGAAGAGAATGTCGATCTTGCCGAAGGCATCTGCCGTCCACGCAGCCGCTTCGCGCAGAGCTGCAATATCGCGCTGGTCGAGTTGTCGCGCCCCCCATGTCCCACCTCCCGCCTCGACAAGCCGCCCCGTCTCAGCCAGATCGGCCGGCGTCGCCGGTGTCACTTCGAGCGTCTTGCTCACCGGCCCCGCGATGTCGATTCCGACCACCGTAGCGCCCTCGTGCGCGAAGGCGATGGCGCTCGCCCGGCCGATGCCCCGCGCCGCCCCCGTCACGATTGCGACTTTGCCATCCAGACGCTTCGATGACATCGGCTGTTCCTTTCAATGGGCGTTGGCACCGTAGACGTTCCGACGTGATAGTGACGAAGAAAAGTTTCCAGCACTCCCCCATCTAAGAACACGATCGGACGCGTGAGACGGCCACGCGTACGCGTTCCCACCTATCTTGCCGACTCCCGCGCTTCACCTCCCTTTGCCGAGACATTGGTACGCAACGCCGCATGGCAAGCGACCAATATCAATCGCGCGAACATCGTGTCGCAGCTTCCTCCATTGCCTGATTGACCGGGGTTAAGAAGCGCGGCCCGGCCTCGGACCTACTGTCTCGATTGTGAGTGCTCGCCTTTCGGCCCGTTGAGCTGAATCAACGCCGATGACCGTCGCATGCATCACAATTCGCACTGAGCTTGAAGATCCCACGAGGCCGTCATGCTCAACACGAAAATCGAGGCAGTCCAAGGAAACAATGGCCCTTGGCTCCAGCAGTGGACGCCGGAAGACCCGCTGTTCTGGGACACCACGGCCAGGCAGCTGGCTTGGCGAACGCTCGCCATAACGACCGCTAACCTTACCCTCGCGTTTATCGCTTGGTTCGTAGTTTCCGCGCTGGTGGTGCGTCTTCCCGCTGCCGGCTTCAAGCTCTCGACGACGGAGCTCTTCTGGCTCGCCGCCATGCCCGGGTTGGCCGGCGGCACGCTGCGCATGGTGCACGCTTTTCTCATCCCGCTGTACGGGACGCGAAACGTCGTTGGCTACGCGACGCTCTCGCTCCTTATTCCCATGGCCGGTTGGTCCTTCGCCGTCCAGGATCCTTCGACGCCGTATTCGGTGCTGCTCCTTCTCGCATTTCTCGCCGGCTTGGGCGGCGGCAACTTCTCGTCCTTCATGCCCTCGACGAGCCTCTACTTTCCCAAGCGCTTGCAGGGAACGGCTCTGGCGATCCAGGCGGGCATCGGAAATATCGGCGTCTCCATCGTGCAATTCGTGACGCCTTGGGTGATCGGATTTGCGCTCGCCGGCACGCTCCTCGGGAGCCCGCAGACCGCGACCGGGGCGAATGGCGTGACATCGCAAGTTTGGCTGCAAAACGCTGCCGCGATCTACGTGCCGTTCATACTCGTCTTCGGTGTCGCTGCGCTTGTGATGCTCAAAAGCGTCCCTGTACGCGCCAACTTTCGCGAGCAGCTCGATATCTTCCGCATGAAGCACGGGCTTTTCATGACGTTCCTCTACGTCGCCACCTTCGGCACGTTCTCGGGCCTTGCGGCGACGTTCCCGCTCCTCATCCAGAAGATCTACGGTGACTTCTCCGGCGCACCCGATCCCTTGGCCTACGCTTTCCTCGGTCCGCTCGTCGGATCCTTGGCGCGCATCTTTGGCGGACCGCTGTCCGACCGAATAGGTGGTGCCCGCGTCACGCACTGGTCAGCGATCGGCATGTTGGCCTCTGCGATCGCCATCACATTCTTCACCACGCCGACGTCACTCGGAGAATTCCCCTACTTCGTGGCGGCGATGCTCTCGCTGTTCCTGTTCGCGGGCGTCGGCAACGCATCGACGTTCAAGCAGATGCCGATGCTGTTTCCGCCGCGGCAGGCGGGCGGCGTCATTGGATGGACTGCCGCGATCGCCGCCTACGGACCATTCGCCTGCGGACTGATGCTCGGATACGCCTACGACTGGTTCGGCTCCTTCAACGCATTCTTCTACTGGGCCGCCATCTTCTACCTCGTCTGCATCATCATAAACTGGTGGTACTACGCGCGCGCCGGAGCCGAGAAACCCTGCTGACGCCGCTCGGCTACGATCACAATTGGAGAACCTGATGAGCCATTTCCTCGATCGCCTGACGTTCTTCAATCGCGTCGTAGACGACTTCGCCGATGGACATGGGATCGTAACGCGCGAGGATCGCCACTGGGAGGATGGTTACAGAAAGCGCTGGCAGCACGACAAGATCGTGCGCTCCACGCACGGCGTGAACTGCACCGGCTCATGCTCGTGGAAGATCTACGTTAAGGGCGGGATCGTGACATGGGAGACGCAGCAGACCGACTACCCGCGCACGCGTCCCGAGTTGCCGAACCACGAGCCGCGCGGATGCCCGCGCGGCGCGAGTTATTCCTGGTACCTCTATTCCGGCAACCGCACGAAGTATCCTCTCGTGCGTTCCCGCCTGTTGAAGCTGTGGCGCGAGGCGAGGGCAGTGCGCACGCCCGTCGCGGCCTGGGCCTCGATCGTCGAGACGCCGGAGAACCGCGCCGCGTATGTGAAGAAGCGCGGCCTCGGCGGCTTCGTCCGTGCCACGTGGGACGAGGTCACCGAGATCATCGCCGCCGCGAACGCCTACACGATCAAGACCTACGGACCCGACCGCGTCTGCGGCTTCTCCCCCATTCCCGCCATGTCGATGGTGAGCTACGCGGCGGGCTCGCGCTATCTCTCGCTTCTGGGCGGCGCGTGCCTCTCCTTCTACGACTGGTACTGCGACCTGCCGCCGTCGTCTCCGCAGACGTGGGGTGAGCAGACGGACGTACCGGAATCCGCCGATTGGTACAACGCGGGCTTCCTCATTCTCTGGGGCTCGAACGTGCCGCAGACGCGCACGCCGGACGCCCACTTCTATACCGAGGCGCGTTACCGCGGCGCCAAGAGCGTCGTGATCTGCCCCGACTACTCCGAGGCCTCCAAATTCGCCGACCTGTGGATCTCGGTGAAGCAGGGCACCGATTCCGCGCTCGCCATGGCGATGGGTCACGTCATCCTGCGCGAGTTTCACATCGACCGAAAAGTCCCGTACTTCGAGGATTACATCCGCAAGTACTCGGACATGCCGATGCTGGTCCGGCTTGTCCGGCAAGACGGCAAACTCATTCCCGACCGCATGCTGCGGGCCTCCGACTTTTCCGGTGCTCTCGGTGAGAGCAACAATCCCGAGTGGAAGACGGTCGCCTACGATGAGACGACGGGCGAACTCGTGGCACCCAACGGCTCGGTGGGCTTCCGCTGGGGCGAGAAGGGAAAGTGGAACCTGGAGGAGAAGGAATCGCACGGTCGCGACACGCGCCTGCGCCTCTCGCTCGGCGGGATCGAGGACGAGTTCGCCGACGTGGGCTTCCCTTACTTCGGCAATCTGGAGCACGACCACTTCACTGGCACGGACCACGACAGCATCCTGCTGCGGCGTGTACCGGTGAAAAAGGTGCAGCTCGCCGAAGGTGAAGCCCTGGTCGCGAGCGTCTACGACCTGTTCCTTGCCAACTATGGCGTCGACCGCGGCTTCGGCGGCGGCAACGTCGCCAAGTCCTACGACGAGAACGAGCCCTATACGCCGGTCTGGGCGGAAAAAATCACCGGCGTGCCGCGCGATCAGATCATCACCGTCGCGCGCGAGTTCGCCCTCAACGCCGAGAAGACGCGCGGCCGCTCGATGGTGATCATCGGCGCGGCGATGAACCACTGGTATCACATGGACATGAACTACCGCGGCGTCATCAACATGCTGGTGATGTGCGGTTGCGTCGGGCAGTCGGGCGGCGGCTGGTCGCACTACGTTGGCCAGGAGAAGCTGCGTCCGCAATCGGGATGGCTGCCGCTCGCGTTTGCGCTCGATTGGGGCCGGCCGCCACGCCAGCAGAATGGGACGTCGTTCTTTTATGCGCACACCGACCAGTGGCGCTATGAGACCCTCAATGTCGGCGAGATCGTATCGCCCACGGCGCCACCCGGACCGTGGGACGGCGCCATCATCGACTACAACGTGCGTGCCGAGCGCATGGGGTGGCTGCCCTCGACGCCGCAGCTCGAGACCAATTCGCTGACAATCGCCGCCAGAGCCGCCGCGAACGGGCAGGAGCCGAAGGACTACGTCGCGGCAGCGCTCCGCTCGGGCGAATTGAAGCTCTCGTGCGAGGACCCCGACAAACCCGTCAACTGGCCGCGCAATCTGTTCGTCTGGCGCTCCAACCTTCTCGGCTCTTCGGGAAAGGGCCATGAGTACTTTCTTAAGCACCTGCTCGGCACCACGCACGGCGTGATGGGCAAGGACCTCGGTGAGGCCGGGCTCCAGAAGCCGCAGGAGGTGGCCTGGCACGAGGAGGGCCCGGAAGGAAAGCTCGATCTCCTGGTCACGCTCGACTTCCGCATGTCGACCACCTGCGTCTACTCCGACATCGTGCTGCCCACCGCGACTTGGTACGAAAAGAACGATCTCAACACATCCGACATGCACCCCTTCATTCACCCGCTGACGGCAGCGGTCGATCCGGTGTGGGAGTGCCGCAGCGACTGGGAGATCTACAAATCGATTGCCAGGAAGTTCTCCGAGGTAGCCCCCGAAATCCTGGGTATCGAGAAGGACGTGGTGCTCACGCCAATCATGCATGACACCGCGGGCGAGATCGCTCAACCCATCGACGTGAAGGATTGGAAGAAGGGGGAAATCGACCCCATTCCCGGCAAGACCATGCCGCAGGTTACCGTCGTCGAGCGCGACTATCCCAATACCTACAAGCGATTCACATCGCTCGGGCCGTTGATGGCGAAGCTCGGCAACGGCGGCAAGGGCATGAGCTGGAACACCGAGCACGAGGTGGACCTGCTGCGCAAACTCAACGGCGCCGTTACCGAGGAAGGACCGACCAAGGGCGCGCCCCGCATCGACAGCGACATCGATGCCACCGAGGTCCTGCTCACCCTGGCGCCGGAAACCAACGGCGAGGTCGCGGTGAAGGCGTGGGCATCGCTCGGCACCTTCACCGGACGCGATCACACCCATCTCGCGATCCCGAAGGAGGACGAGAAGATCCGCTTCCGCGACGTCGTCTCCCAGCCACGCAAGATCATCTCGTCGCCGATCTGGTCCGGGCTCGAGTCGGAGCAGGTTTGCTACAATGCGGGCTACACCAACGTTCACGAGTTGATCCCCTGGCGCACCCTCACGGGACGCCAGCAGCTCTATCAGGATCACCTGTGGATGCGCGCCTTCGGTGAAGGCTTCTGCGTTTACCGGCCGCCGATAGACACCAAAACGGTAAAGCCGGTCATCGACCGCAAGCCAAACGGCAACGCCGCCGTCGTGCTCAACTTCATCACGCCGCATCAGAAGTGGGGCATCCACTCCACCTACACGGACAATCTCCTGATGCTGACGCTGTCGCGCGGCGGCCCCATCGTCTGGATCAGCGAAGCCGATGCGAAGAAGGCCGGCATCGTCGACAATGACTGGATCGAAGCCTTCAACACCAACGGCGCGCTGGTCGCCCGCGCAGTCGTGTCCCAGCGCGTCAAGGAAGGCATGTGCATGATGTATCACGCGCAGGAGAAGATCGTGAACGTCCCGGGCTCGGAGCAGACCGGCCAGCGCGGGGGCATTCACAACTCTGTGACGCGCGCCGTGTTGAAGCCCACACACATGATCGGCGGCTACGCCCAGCAGTCGTACGGGTTCAACTACTACGGCACCGTCGGCTCCAACCGCGACGAGTTCGTCATCGTCCGCAAGATGGCGGAGATCGACTGGCTCGACCGGCCGGCCGCCCAACAGCCGCAGAGACTTCCGGTCACGCCAACGCAGCTGGAGCCAGCAGAATGAAAATCCGTGCCCAAATAGCGATGGTGTTGAACCTCGACAAATGCATCGGGTGCCACACCTGCTCGATCACCTGCAAGAACGTTTGGACCAGCCGCGAAGGCATGGAATACGCATGGTTCAACAACGTGGAAACCAAGCCCGGCGTCGGCTATCCGAAGGACTGGGAGAATCAAGCGCGCTGGAATGGCGGCTGGGTGAGGAAGAAGAACGGCCAGATCGAGCCCAAGATCGGGGCCAAGTGGCGCGTGCTCGCCAAAATCTTTGCCAACCCGGACCTTCCCGAGATCGACGACTACTACGAGCCGTTCACCTTCGACTACGAGCATCTCCAGAAAGCGCCGGAGCTGAGCGCCTTCCCGACGGCCCGTCCGCGCTCGCTCATCACCGGCGAGCGCATGGACAAGATCAAGTGGGGCCCCAATTGGGAGGAGATCCTCGGAGGCGAGTTCGACAAGCGCTCGGCCGATGTCAATTTCGATGACGTGCAGAAGGACATCTACGGGCAATTCGAAAACACCTTCATGATGTACCTGCCGCGCCTGTGCGAGCATTGCCTCAATCCAGCGTGCGTCGCATCCTGCCCGTCGGGAGCCATCTACAAGCGCGAAGAGGACGGCATCGTTCTCATCGATCAGGACAAGTGCCGCGGATGGCGCATGTGCGTGTCGGGCTGCCCGTACAAGAAAATCTACTACAACTGGTCGTCGGGCAAATCCGAGAAGTGCATCTTCTGCTACCCGCGCATCGAGTCGGGACAGCCGACCGTGTGCTCGGAGACCTGCGTCGGCCGCATCCGTTACCTGGGCGTTCTCCTCTATGATGCCGACCGCATCGAGGAAGCGGCAAGCGTCCCCGACGAGCAGGACCTCTACGAGGCCCAGCTCGGCGTCTTCCTCGATCCGAATGACCCGATCGTCATCGCCCGCGCCCGCGCCGAAGGAATACCCGAAAACTGGCTGACGGCGGCCCAGCGCTCGCCCATCTGGAAGATGGCGATGGAGTGGAAAGTCGCTTTCCCGCTGCATCCGGAATACCGCACCCTTCCGATGGTGTGGTACGTGCCGCCTCTCTCGCCGATCCAGTCGGCAGCCGCCGCAGGCAAGCTCGGTCATGACGGCGAGATGCCCGATGTGCGCTCGCTACGCATCCCGCTCAAGTATCTCGCCAACCTGCTGACGGCAGGCCAGGAGGCGCCGGTGGCCCAGGCGCTCGAGCGCATGCTCGCCATGCGCGCCTATATGCGCGCCAAGACCATCGACGGTGTCACCGACGAGAGCATCGCAAGACGCGTCGGTCTTACGGCCGGGCAGATCGACGAGATGTATCACACCATGGCGATCGCCAACTATGAGGACCGCTTCGTCATCCCGACGGCGCACCGCGAGCTCGACGAGGACGCCTACGACCTGCGTGGCTCGTGCGGCTTCTCGTTCGGCAACGGCTGCTCCGGCGGAGCCAGCGAGCCGAACCTTTTCGGAACCCCAAAGCGCCACAAGACGCCGATGGAGGTCGCATGACCCGCAATATCAGCAAGGTGCTGTCGGCACTGCTGACCTATCCGACGGCAGAGATCCAGAGTGCGGCGGATGAGATGCGCGCCGTCGTCGAAGCCGAGCCGCGCCTGCCGGCGGCGCTGCGCGATGCGCTCACGGCGCTGATCGACGACATCGCGGGCGGCGACATCTACGACGCGCAAGAACGATACGTGCTGCTGTTCGACCGCACACGCTCGCTGTCGCTCTATCTCTTTGAGCATGTCCACGGCGAAAGCCGTGACCGCGGCCAGGCCATGGTCGATCTGCAAGAGCTCTATGAGAGAAACGGGTTGCACCTCAGCGCCAAAGAGCTCCCCGACTTCATTCCGCTGTTCCTCGAGTTTTTGGCGACGCAGCCGGAGGACGAAGCCCGGAGCCTGCTTACTCAGCCGGCACACATTTTTGCAGCGCTCGCCGAGCGTCTCGCCAAACGCCGCGCGCCGTACGAGGCTGTATTTCGCGCCCTCGTTGCGCTTTCGGCGGCCACCCCGAAAAGCGATGACGTCTCGGCACTCCTGCAGGAGCCCGATGCCGACGCGAGCGACCTGGCGGCGCTCGATGCCGCGTGGGAGGACCAGCCCGTCTCCTTCGGCGCCGGTGGTAGCGGCTGCAAGGACGGGCTGATCTCTCGCATCCGCGCAGGACGCAGACCCGCACCCGGCGTCGGTGCACGCCCGCCACGTCCCGCCGAACCGCAAACCTGAGGACCGCTCCATGCACGAGACCCTCAACCACATCGTCTTCGGCTGGTACCCTTACCTCTGCCTCACCGTCTTTCTCGTCGGCAGCTGGCTACGGTTCGACCGCGAGCAGTACACTTGGCGCTCGGGCTCGAGCCAGCTCCTGTGTCATCGGCAACTGGCACTGGGGTCCAACCTGTTTCACGTCGGCATTCTCGTCATCTTCTTGGGTCATTTCGTCGGACTGCTCACACCCATCTGGATCTTCGACGCCGTCGGCATCTCACACGAATTCAAGCAATGGATGGCCATCACCGTCGGCGGCATCGCCGGCATCGCGTGTTTCATCGGCATCACGCTGCTCGTGCATCGCCGGCTGCTGGACCCACGCATTCGCAACACGTCCTCGTTCGGCGACATTGCCGTGCTGCTGCTGCTTTACGTGCAGCTCACGCTCGGCCTCCTGACCATCCCCGTCTCGCTCCACCACATCGACGGCGCCGAGATGGTGCGCTTCATGACCTGGGCGCAGGGTATCCTCACCCTCCAACCCAACGTCTCCAGCTTGATCGCTGACGCAGCCCCCATCTTCAAGGCGCACCTGTTCCTGGGCATGACCATCTTTCTGGTCTTCCCCTTCACCAGGCTGGTCCACATCTGGAGCGCCCCCATCTGGTACCTCGGCCGGCGCGGCTATCAGATCGTACGCAGGCGCGGCGGCGCGGCCGTTGCCCCCGCCAATCGAATCCAAGCTGCGGAGTAGGCCATGGGATGCTCGCTTCACACCGACCTCGCCAACGCCCCGCGGACGCGGGTGAGCGTGAACGGCGTCGTCATTCCGCACGAGGCCATTGCGCGCGAAACGCAGAACCACCCCGCACCATCGCCCGCCGCGGCGTGGCAGCAGGCTGCGAGATCGCTCGTCATCCGCGAGCTGTTGCTGCAGGAGGCCACCCGCCTCTGCATCGTCGCTGCACCCGAATGCGACGATGACGGGCGCAGCGAGACGCCGGACGAGGCGATGATCCGCGCGTTGCTCGACGACTGCATCCTCGCGCCCGAGCCCGACGACGAAACCTGTCGCCGCTATTACGACCGCAACCGCGACAAGTTCCGCGCGCCGGCAATTTACGAGGCGACGCACATCCTGCTCTCGGCCCCGCACCACGACCGTGCAGCGTTCGAAGCCAAGCGCCGCGACGCCGAAGCCCTCATCGCGATGCTGTCGCGCGCGCCGGGGCGATTCGCCGAGCTGGCGAAAGCCCATTCGTCATGCCCCTCGGGCGCACAGGGCGGAAACCTCGGGCAGATCGTTCAGGGTGAGACGACACCGGAGTTCGAGAAGGCCTTGATGAAGCTTGCGCCGGGCGAGATGACACGCGCACCCGTTGAGACGCGCTACGGCATTCACATCATTCGGCTCGACCGCCGCATCGCCGGCGAGGACGTTCCATTCGAGCTGGCGAAGGAGCGCATCGCTGAATACTTGCGTGCAGCAGCGATCGCCCAGGCGCGCGCGCTCTATGTGCAGATGCTCGTGGGGCACGCGCGGATCGAAGGAATCCAACTCGATCCCGGCCAGCATCGCCGCAACAACGAGGCGCGGCTGTCATGATGCTCGGTGACTTGATCCGCAGCATGGACGACCCCGAAGCCGCGGCCAACGCGTTCGCGACAATCCGGGATGCCGAATTGCTGGCACGCATCTCAGCCGCCGCCACAGCGGCGGACATGCCTGTCAACGAGTACGTTGTCTATAGCGTCCGCATGTTTGCCAACACCGCGGCAGACGAAGCGTGGATCACACTCATCGGCAAATGCCAGGCGCACAGCGACCCGGGCCTTGCCGCGCTGACCTTCATCCTCGACACCGGGCTTCGGACAGAGTGAGAACCGCCAGCCGCTCGTCGTATGACCATCGAGAGCGTCGGCCGTATCCGCGGCACCCGTCAATGCAACCATGAGCTTCGAGTCCGGCGGTCTGGCGCTTGCGGAGAACGCCGTCGTTGCACCGTTACAGTGAGCGCGTGCATCGGCCCACGTGAACCCCGACTACCCAGGTGATCCACCGACCGCACTGGCATTCGCAGGATCCTCGATCCGATATGCCGTCGACACCCGTGTTCGCGGCTCTTTGACGATAACGTCCTTCTCCCGCTCCATGTGCCGGACCGAGAGGTGCATCCACGTCAGCGCCGCGACGACAAGCAGGAAGAGCAGCATGAAGCAGCTCGTCGAAACGCCAATGAGATCGTTAAGCATGCCAAACGCGATCGGCAGGACGAAACCGCCAAGTCCGCCGATCATGCCCACAAGTCCGCCAACCGCCCCGACGTTGTCCGGATAGTAGACAGGGATATGCTTGTAAACGGCGGCTTTACCGAGGCTCATAAAGAAGCCGAGCACGAACACGATGATCGTGAAAGCCACGACGCCGATCTCGAACTCGAAGGCGATCGGCCCCCGGATGCCGCGCACGACGTATTCGGTCGGCGGATACGACAGGATGAAAGTGCACGCGACCGAAACGAAGAACGTCCAATATAGCACGCGCCGCGCGCCATACTTATCGGATAGGTGCCCGCCGTATGCGCGGAAGATGCTCGCCGGTACGGAATACGCGGCGCCGATCATGCCTGCCGTGCCGATATCGACGCCGTAGACGCTGATGAGATAGCGCGGCAGCCACAGCGCCAGCGCTACGAAGGCGCCGAAGACAAAAAAGTAGTACAGCCCGAAACGCCAAACCTGGAGGTTCTTGAGCGGCGCGAGTTCGAGCCATGCGCTCTTCGGCCTCTTGCCGCTCATCGCCCGCTCGCGCTGAACGGGATCTTCGCTGGTACCGAGCCAGAAGACGATGGCCATGATCGCGAGGGCGACGGCCCAAACCTGGGCCACACGCTCCCAGCCGTAGGCCACCAGCACGAACGGCGCCAGGAACTTGGTGACGGCGGCACCGACGTTGCCAGCGCCGAAAATGCCGAGCGCCGTTCCCTGCTTCTCGGGCCGATACCAGTGCGAAACGTAAGCGACACCGACGGCGAATGCGCCACCCGCGATCCCAACGCCCAGGGCGGCGACGAGCATCTGAGGATACGTCTTCGCATAGGTGAGAAGCCACGTCGCAATGGCAGCCGCGAGCATCACCAGCGCAAAGATGCGCCGCCCGCCGTATCGGTCCGCCCAGACGCCGAGCACGATGCGGATCAATGATCCGGTGAGAATGGGAGTGCCGACGAGCAGGCCGAACTGGGTCTCGTTGAGCCCGAGCCTATCCTTGATCTGGATGCCGATGATAGAGAATACGGTCCAAACCGCGAAGCAGGCGGTGAACGACACCGTTGAAAGCCAAAGCGCGCGCGTTTGCCCGCGGACGGGCGCGCCAGATACGGTTGTCATGTGCGATCTCCGCTCTGTCTCGGCAGGATCCGAACGACATCGAATATCCCACCGGCGAAGTTCGCCGACGTTGATCTACGTTAAATTCGCCGGGAGCCCGCCTGCGGCGGGAAGCCACGCGCCTGAAGCGCCGCACCCCTCACCCGCGCGCCGTGCCATCGATGCGCGCCAGCGACAGCTTCGCCGCGTAGTTCAAGAACAGATAGCCCACCGCGAGGAAATCTTGGGCTGCGCTGACGAGGCGCGGCTGCAGAACGATGTCCCTGTTTTCAAGGCGGTCGATGAACCCTTCGCCCGCCGCGTCCCCCAATAGCTTGATGATATGCGCGCGCGAGGTTCCCGTGCGCCGCGCCAGCTCCGAAACCGAGGTCTCGACCGGCCTCTTCCCGCGCAGCGCTGCATCGTCGGCCGCGGCAAGCAGCGCCAAGACGACAAAAATTCCACCCGTGCGCTCACCGAACAGCCGCAGTCCCGGAACGAGATCGAGAATGCGCAGTCCCGCATAGAAATGGTCGGCCAGCACCCGCACCATCTGGGCAACGAACGCGTCGTCATCGAGCGCCGCAATGGCGCGCTGCGCCTCCGGCAGAAAGTGCGACGAGCCCTCCAGGTGAAAGCGCCAGCGCGTTCGCTGCGAAGCGATGAGCCGCACCGTCGGAACGAGAACCCGGCGTCGCCTGTCGTCCGGCGAAGGCGTTGCCCGCACGAAATCACCCAGCCGCATCAGCGCCAGCAGCGACCCGACGCGTGTGGGGCTGCACACGCCCATTTCCGAGCAGAGGCGTTTCAATCGCCCCGAGGTAAGCCCTGCATTCGGCACATCGTCGCGGAAATGCAGATCGAGCGCCAGCAGCGCGACGATGAAGCGCCCGCGGTCGTTGATGATGAGATTGAGAAGCCGCTTGCCGTGAAAAGCCGCAACGAGCCGCGCGGACGTCTCTTTCGCCGATGCGTCAAAGCCCGGCTGCGCGCACAACCACGCGCGCTTCGCCGGCGCGAGCGGTCCGCCTTCACGCGAAAGGGCCGCCACATCGATGTCGGCATCGGGATCGGCGAGTGCCCCAGCGAGACCGTCACGTCCCCTGTGGCGCGAGCGATACGACTGAATTTCTACAGTTGAACTCAAGCGTCGTTCCGTTAGCGAAAGACAGGCAGCGCCGCAGGACATTAGCCCGATTTCAGGCGCTGCAAGCGATTTTTGCTGGGGGAGTAGCAATGACCGATACGCGCGACGTGGACCGGCGAACCGCCTTGAAGCTCGGCCTCGCCGGAGCCGCCGGCATTGCGGGCGGCCTGGAAGCGACCTCGACCGCCGAGGCGGCAGCCGCCGCGAAGAAACAAAACGGCGGCGCGCGACGGCCCAACATCCTGTTTTTACTCGTCGATGAGCAGCGCTACCCGACAGTCTACGAAAGCGAGGCGCTGCAGGAATTCCGTAAAACCCACCTGCCCGTGCAAAACGCGCTTGCCCAGAAAGGCATCAGCTTCGACCGGCACTACATCGCGTCCGTTGCCTGCGTGCCGAGCCGCACCTCGCTCTACACGGGCCACTATCCATCGCTGCACGGCGTCGCCAACACAGATGGTGCCGCCAAGGCCGCCGAGGACCCGGACATGCATTGGCTGCTGCCCGGCTCAGTCCCGACCATCGGCCACTACCTGCGCGAAGCGGGCTACCGCACCTTCTGGAAGGGGAAATGGCATGCCCACGAGGCCGACCTGCGCGTGCCCGGCACCAGCCAGGTGGTCACCAGCTATGACGCCGATGGCTTCACCGATCCGGCAAAAGAGAACACCTACCTGAAGGCGAACGTGCTCGATCCGTTCGGCTTCGAAGGCTGGGTCGGTCCCGAGCCGCACGGCTCCGATCCCCTGCGCTCCGGTTCCTCCGCCGCCAAGGGCAAACAGGGTCGCGATCCCGCCATCGCCGCCCAGGTCGTGAAACTGCTGCACGATCTCGACGCCGCGAAGGACGACACGCCGTGGTTCGTCATGGCATCGTTCACGAACCCGCACGACATCGCGCTCTGGGGCTTCTTCACCAACCTCGCGGCAGCGGCGCAGAACCAGTACGACTTCAGCGTTCCCGATTATGTGCCCAAGGACGTCTTCGACAAGGCGATGTTCGCCAAATCGCGCACCGAAAAGCTCGACAAGAAGCCTTCATGCCAGCAGTCCTATAAGGACGCCTACGGCCAGTTCATGCAGGCGAGCGCGGTGCGGCCCGACTATTACCGCCTCTATTACAAGCTGCACGCCGACGTCGATAAGCACCTCGGCGAGGTGATGGATGCGCTGAAGGCTTCCCGCTTCCTTGACAACACCGTCGTCATCTTCACCTCCGACCACGGTGATCTGCTGGGCTCACACGGCGGACTCTTCCAGAAGTGGTATATGGCCTACGAGGAAGCGCTGCGTGTGCCGCTCGTCATCGTCCCGCCGGGCGCGAGCCAAGCGCGCACCGTGCCCGTCCCCACAAGCCATATCGACCTTGCACCGACTATCCTCGGCCTCGCCGGAGTCGACGCCGAAGCCGTGCGCGCGAAAATCGCTCCCGGCTTCACCGATGCGCTCCCGCTCGTCGGCCGTGACCTGTCGCCCGTGATCCGCGGCGAAGCGGATGCGAAAGCCGCCGCCGAGCCGGTCTACTTCATGAGTGACGATGACCCCAGCCGCGGCCTCGACCAGAAGAACTTCATCGGCCTCACGTATGATTCTGTCTCCCAGCCGAACCACGTCGAGACGGTGATTGCCGAGATCGACGGCGCGATATGGAAGTATTCCCGCTACTTCGACCATCCGCGCTACTGGAGCACGCCGGGCACGCCCGGTGATGACGGCGTACAGGATATGATCGTGAAGCCGCTGCGGCGCGAGGCAACGTCGGAGGGCAGCAATCACCGCCTTTACGAGCAGCGCGTAAAGACGTCGCCTGTGCCGGACGAGGTCGAGATGTACAACGTCACCGCCGATCCGATGGAGCTGCAGAACCTCGCCGGGAACGCCCAGTGGAAAGAACGCGAGGCGGCGCTGCGTCAGCTTCTTGCCGACGAGTGCGCCCGAAAGCGGCTGACACCGTCGAGCGGCACCGTGCCGGGCGAAACCGCCGTCGGTAAGATCTGACCCCCGCGCATAATAAAGTACGCGATAGTTCCGGGCTCGGCCTCAGGCCGAGCCCTTCGTCTGCAACCGCAGAGCAGCGAAACTTCGCTCAGCGCCCCGAGCGGAAGAGCCCGCGCACGCCTTCCACCCAGAGAACGATGAAGAAGGAGCCGACGCCGAGAAAGACGAAACCGGCCGCCAGCGGAACGATCGAGCCGTCGAAGGCATGGCCGATCACCGCCGCTGCGATGGCGCCTGCCGCCGTCGACAGAAAACCCACCACCGACGATGCCATGCCGGCGTTGTCGCCCTGTGGCTCCATCGCGAGGGCGTTGAAATTCGGCGCCACGAGGCCGAACAGGAAGAACAGCACGCCCATCAGCAGCATGAACACCCACACGTTCGCCGCGCCGAGCAGCCCGGCAACAAGGAGTACGCTGGCAAGCACGATGAAGGCCGAGAGCGCCGCGTGGGAAACGAGCCGCATACCGAGCCGCTCCACCCAGCGCGCGTTGACGAGCGAAGCGGTGCCGATTGTGAGCGCGATGGCGCCGAACGCGACCGGGAAAGCCGCGCCGAGATCATAGACGTCGACGAAGATCTGCTGGGCGCTGGCGACATAGGCGAGGACGCATCCGAACGCAAAGCCTCCCGCGATTGCATAGCCCAGCGTCTGCGGCACCGTGAGCACCAGCCGCACGGAGCGGCTGAGCGACAGGGGCGAGCCGTTCAACGGCGCCGATTCCGGCAGCCGGAGCGCCGCCCACAGCGTCACAAGCGCCCCCGAGACGAGCAGCAGATCGAACACGTTGCGCCACGTGCCGATGGCCAGCACACCCTGCCCCATGCTGGGCGCGATCACCGGAATGATGATGAACATCGCCATCGCGAACGACATCACGCGCGCCATCTGCCGCCCCGAGAAGCGGTCGCGCACGATGGCAATGGCGAGAACGCGCGGCGCGGCGGCTCCGAGGCCCTGGACGGCCCGCGCGATCAGCAGCGTTTCGAAGCCCGAAGCGAAGGACGCCGCCAGCGAGCCCACGATAAAAATACCCATGCCGATCATAAGAACGGGCCGACGGCCGTAGTCGTCCGACAGGCGCCCGTACGCGAGCTGCCCGATCGAGAAACCCAGCATATAGATGATCACGATGCTCTGGCGCGCGTTGGGATCGGAAATGCCCAGCGCCTCGCCGATCTGCGGCAACGCCGGCAGCATCACGTCCACGGCCATCGCCGTAAGCGACATCATCACCGCAACGAGTGCGATGAATTCTGACACCGGCATCGGACTTGTCTGGAAGCTCTGCTGCGCGCCCTCGGCTATGGCGCGGTCGTCGGGTGGGTTCATGCTCCACACTGCTTTCGTTGGCGCCGGGAGGGACGCTTGGGATAAGGCGCCCGATTAAGCGCCATCCCAGGCCAAATAGTGACTGCGATAGCGCCACGGAAGCGCACGCACTGCGACCTGCTGCCTCGAAGGGAAAGATTTTTCTCTTCGCCGCGGACTAATCGCGTCGACCGCCGAATTTTGTGGCGAATATCGGAGTACCCTGGCGACCGGCGAGCAACACATCCTCGGATATGCGTATTCCGAGGTCAAAAGTCCGCGCACGCCACAACGGCCTGCGGTATAGCAGAGAGCATTGCGATTACATGAAGATTCGGAGCCCCTTAGCCGTGCTCTACCGCCATTTCAGCACCCCCCATCATCCTCTCTTCAAGCCCTTGGATTTCCTTCCCCGCGCCATAGCCTTAGGCGCAGCGCTCGTCCTCATGGGCGCCATGGCGGGAACCGTCCAGCCGGCAGCGGCCCAGCAGGGCTTCGGCAATTTTTTCGGCTATCAAAATCCGCCTAAGCGCGCCGTGCGCAAAAAGCGCCCGCCCGCAGCGCCCGCACAGGCGGGCAGCGCGGCCGCAGCATCGAAGGCAACCGCCGCGAAGGCGGAGAAGGCCGGACCCAAAGGCGCCCTCACCGCCATCGTCTCGCTGCCCGATCAGCACATCAACGTCTACGACGCGACCGGCCGCATCGCCCATTCACGCGTCTCCACCGGCGTCGCGGGACACCGGACACCGTCCGGCGTTTTCAGCGTGATCGGTAAAAGCCGGCATCACCGCTCCAACATCTATTCGGGCGCCCCCATGCCGTGGATGCAGCGCATCACGTGGTCGGGCATCGCCTTGCATGCCGGTGTCGTGCCCGGATATCCAGCCTCGCACGGTTGCATCCGCCTGCCCTACTCGTTCGCGCCGCAGCTCTACGGCCTCACCAAAATCGGCGCCCGCGTGATCGTCACCACGCGCGATGTCACGCCCGTCGACTTCTCCCACGCCTTGCTCCCGTTGCCGAAGATGCAGCCCGCGCCGGCCCATCAGCAGGAGGCCGCAGGCGAGACAGCCGTCAAGCTCGCGTCCGCGGACGCCGCGACCGCCAGCGACACCACGGCCGCTGCGGCGGGCCATGGCGACGAAGCCAGCGCGCCGAAGCTGCTCGACCCTATCGCCTACGCCGGCGCGCTCCGGCAGCGCGCCCTCGCCGACAAATCCGCAGCCGACGCAATGGCCAAGTCCGCCCTCGACGCCGCGCAGGCCGCAGGCGCTGAGGCGCGACAGGCAGCCGAGGCAGTGGAGACGGCCGAGACCGAGCTCAAAGCCGCAGAGACCAAGCTCGGCGACGTCACCGCACGTGCCGCCGGCGCGTCGGATCAGGCCGACGCAGGCGCTGCCACGCCCGACACAACCGCCTCGATCGCATCGGAAAAGTCCACCGCCGAGGCGGCTGTCGAGCAGGCGCGCGGCGCACTGTCCGCTGCACGCGAGCACGAGGCGGAGAAATCGAAAGCAGCCTTCGCCGCCGTCGAAGCCTGGAAACGCGCAGCGGAAACGGCCGAAGCCGCCGACGATCTCATCGCGGAAGCGACCCGCCGGCGCCAGCAGGTATCCGTGTTCGTCTCCAAGAAGGAGGGCCGCATCTTCATCCGCCAGGACTGGAAAGAGGTGTGGGATGCGCCCGTCACCATCCGCGATCCCGAGCGTCCCCTCGGCACGCATGTCTACACGGCCGTCGATGTCGCCCCGGACGGCTCCAACGTCCATTGGACCGCCATCACGATGCCCCCAGAAGGCGCCGCTGCGCCGCGCCGCGGTAAGTCGAAGGGCAAAGATGCAGCTTCAGACGAAGCAGCTCAATCCAGCGCGGCGCCAGAAACCGCCGCGGGTGCGCTCGACCGTATCGAGCTTCCCGAGGAAGCGCGCGAGCGCATTTCGGAGCTGCTATGGACCGGCGGCTCGCTGATCGTCTCTGATCATCCGCGCAGCTACGAGATGGGCGAATACACCGACTTCATCGTGCTCACGCGCTGAGCAAAACCCTTGCCGGGATAAGCGGAAGCCCGCCGCGGCCGCGCGACTTCTGATATATTCGAGCTGCGGCCCGTAACCGCACCTCGCGCGAACGTGCGGCTTCATACGTTCCGTACGCGCCATTGGTTACTTCGCATCGGGATTTCGCACTACGGAGGATAACCGGCCGTTAGCGCTTGGCGGCCTACCTTTTAGGCACACTCGTAAACAACGTCGAGGCCACCCGTGCCGCCTTTCAGCAGACTACGTCGCGCGGGCCTCGCCGCGGAGGGCAACAACCTGCGCACCCAGGACCGCCGCCCCGAGTTCCCCGATTCCAGCATGCCGATGCTGGAAGCTCTGGTCTGCGAGGTGCACGCCGCCGCCCTGCTGACGGCCACCATCGCGAGCGTCATCAATGCGTTCAACCGTGGGTATTCCCCGCGCGGCGAGGCGGCCATCCGGCCGTATATCCCCGGCGAGCCCGCGATCATCTCCGTGCTGCGCAACGGCATGCTGGAGACCGACCTCAACGAGGACACCGTACGCCTCATCATCCAGTTCTTCGACGACCTCGCACCTGCTCGCCTCGCCATCGACCGCTACATCTCCGAGGCCAATGTGCTGGGCGAGGACCGCGCCGTCGCGCTGCACCTTCTGACCCTGTCGACGACCTGGCGCCGCGCCTGCCAGGACGCGCTGCTCGCCATCCGCCAGCTGCATTCCGACTTGCATCTCCTGCCGGCGCAGTATGTGAGCAACTCCAAGCTCCTCAACAATCTGCTGCAGGACGTCATCATTGGCGGCTCGCCCTGCCTCGACGCGAGCGGCGAGATCGCCCTTCCGGACCTTCCCCAGCGCCGGCAGTCCGCGCGCCGCACCGTCTGCCAGTCCTGCACCCTGACCTACAACAACCTCACCGCCCAGGCCTTCGTGCGCGACGTCTCGCCGGGCGGCTTCGGCCTCGAGCGCGTACCCCAGCTCGTGCCCAAGACCATGGTCGAGATCGAGCTGCCGAGCGGGCGGCGCTTCACCGGATCGGTCGCCTGGTGCAGCGGTACGTCGGCAGGTGTGCGCTTTACCCGCCCCCTGCTGCCCAACGACCCCCTCCTGACGGGCTGATCCCCGGGCCGCGGACGCCCGGAACTGCGCCGATTTGCCGCCGCTGTGCGAGTATGGCACGCTCCCGTCAGGCAGCGCCCGCGAGAAGGCGCAGCGGAGGATCATGACGACCCTGACCCGGCCAAACGCCACCCAGAGCAGCAGCGGCATTCGTGTTGCAGCAAGCACGCTGCCGTCCACACGCGACGCCGTGCGCGAAACGAAAGCCGCACTCGACCTGGAAGGCGGCGACTACCAGCAGCTCATCGCCTTCTTCGGCATCGACCACGATGCCGAGGTGCTGGCCGGCGCGCTCAAGGAGGCTTTCCCGAACATATCCGTCGCCGGCTGCTCGACGGCCGGCGAGATCGGTCCTGCCGGCATGATGCAGGGCGGGTTGCTGCTGGTCGCCTTCCCCCGCGCCGGTTTCCGCGTGCACACCGAGCTCATCACCAACATCGGCCGCTTCGGCGTTGAACGGGCAACGGAGGCGGTGCGCCGCATCAAGTCGCGGCTGTGCCCCATGTCCGAACGGCTTTCGCGCGAGACGATGTTCGCGATGCTGCTGGTCGACGGCCTGTCGAACGCCGAGGAGAACATTGTCGCCGCCATCAACTGGGCGCTCGACGACGTCGAGTTGATCGGCGGCTCGGCGGGCGATGGCATCCACTTCCACCGGACCGCGATTCTCCATGACGGCCAGGTCGCCCAGCGCGCCGCCGTCCTCATCCTGGTGGAGACCGACCTCCCGTTCCGTGTGTTCAAGACGCAGAATTTCGAGCCGACGGGCATCAAGCTTGTCGTCACCGCCGCCGACACCGAGAACCGCATCGTGCACGAGCTCAACGCCGAGCCGGCGGCGCGTGAATACGCCGCCGCGATCGGCCTGCGCCCCGACGACCTCGGACCCTTCAGCTTTGCATCCTATCCGCTGGTGGTGAAGGTCGGCGGCGACTACTTCTGCCGCTCCATCCGCAACATGAATGCCGACGGCAGTCTGTCATTTTTCTGCGCTATCGACGAAGGGCTCGTGTTCACGGTGGCGCGCCCGCGCGACATACTGAGCGCGACGGAAGCGACGTTGAGCGAAGTCGAGAGTTTCCTCGGCGGCATCGACCTCGTCGTCGGCTTCGACTGCATCCTGCGCCGGCTCGATGCTGAAACCCGGCAGATCCGGCACCAGATGGACGCGCTCTATCGGAAATACAATGTCTACGGCTTCCACACCTACGGCGAGCAGTTCAACGCCATGCATCTCAACCAGACGCTGACCGGCATCGCCTTCGGGCACCGCGCGCCGGCACCGGAGGCGTGAGCCGTGGCTTCGTTGTTCGGCATCGATGCGCCCGGGACAAGTCCGGAGGATCTGGAGCGGCGCATAGCCAAGCTGCAGAAGATCAATGCGGCGCTCATGCAGCGGGTCGAGCGCTCGATGGATCAGCAAGGCAACGCCTATTCCCTGTTCCAGACGGCGATCGCGTTGGAAAGCCAGGTGCGCCAGCGCACCGAGGAGTTGACGAGTGCCCTGGCACGCCTCGAACGTACCAACGATGAGCTTTCGGCGGCGCGCGACACCTCAGAACGCGCCAACCGTTTCAAGACGCGCTTCTTCACCGCCGTAGGCCACGATCTTCTGCAGCCGCTGCACGCGGCCCGCCTTTCGGCCAGCGCCCTCGCCGAAGCGAATGGCAGCGCCTCCCAGCGCGCCATTGCCGAGCGCATCGAGCATGCCCTCACCACCATCGAGCAGCTCCTCAAATCGATCCTCGATATTTCGAAGCTCGAGGCCGGCGTCGTCACGCCGGCATGCCGCTCCGTGGCGCTCGATGAAATGTTTGCTTCCCTCGTCGTCGATCTCGAGCCCCAGGCAAGGGCCAAGGGCCTCGCCCTCACATGGCGCCGCAACGGCCTCACCGTAAACTCCGATCCGCTGATGCTCCGCCGCATCCTGCAAAACCTCATGGCCAACGCGGTGCAGTACACCGACAAAGGCTGCGTCCGCCTCCTTGGGCGACCACGGGGCAAGATGGTTCGCATCGAAGTCTGGGATACCGGCCCAGGCATTGGCGAAGCGGACCGGGAAACGATCTTCGAGGAGTTCCAGCGCGGCGCCGCGACCGACCGACCGACGGTCGGAGGGTTCGGCCTCGGACTATCCATCGTGCAGCGGATGGCCGAAGCGCTCGGTCATCGGCTCGACCTGTGCTCGCGGGTGGGACACGGCACGCGCTTTTCCGTCACCGTTCCCCGCGCACTGACGGAGGCGCCGGCGACACAGGAGCAGACGACCGCGGCGCAGACGCATCTCGATGTCGGCACATCGAGCCTCGATGGCGCAGAGATCGCCGTGATCGACAACGACCCAGGCGTGCTCGAAGCGATGCGTTCATTGCTCGAACGCTGGGGCTGCCGTGTCTATGCGGCGCGCAGCCTCGAAGGCTTCGCCCGCGTTGAACCCGCGCAAAGCACGCCCGACATCATCCTCGCGGACTATCATCTCGATGAGCGTCGCAATGGCCTCGAGGCGGTGCACGCGCTACGCCGTGCGGCCGGCGCGGCCATCCCCGCCATCATCATCACCGCCGACCGCGCACCGGACATCGCCGACGCCGCGCACGAGATGGATTGCGAGGTTCTGCTGAAACCCGTGAAGCCGGCCCGGTTGCGGGCCTTGATGCTGCACCTTCTGGCGCACGCAGCCCACGGCGGCGAATAGCCGGCTGCTCCGCAAAACGATGGCCGCAGGGCTTACTCCTCGCGCGTGCCGCCGAGGATGGATTCGAAATCGATCTTCGAAGCCTCGATCACGGCCTGCGTGCGCGAGTTCACTTTCAGCTTGCGCAGTATCTCCGATACGTGCGCCTTCACCGTCGTCTCCCCGACCCCGAGATCGAACGCGATCTGCTTGTTGAGCAGCCCCTGCCGCAGCATGTGCAGCACGCGCACCTGCTGCGGTGTCAGCGTCGCGATCCGCGCCGCCAGATCGGACGCGGCATTGGGCGCCGGCGGCTGATAGCCCTTGGGCAACACCACCGATCCGTCCATCACGTCCTTGAGCGCACGCCCGAGATCGCCGCCGCGCGTCGATTTGGAGATGTAGCCCGCCACCCCGCATTGCATCACCTCGTGGATGATGCGCGCATCTTCCAGCGCCGATACGACCACGATCGGCACTTTCGGGTAGCGTGTGCGCAGCTCGATCACGCCCTCCAGTCCGCGCGTATCGGGCATGGAAAGATCGAGCAGGACGAGGTCGAAACCGCTTTCCTCGTCCAGGACCGCGCGCGCGGTTTCGATCGATGTCGCCTTCGACACCGCTGCATCGGCAAATGTATTCTGGATGACCTGTTCCAGCGCTTCCACGAACAGCGGGTGGTCATCGACGATCAGTATGTTGGTCGGCACGACTTGGCTCCTGGAGGGCCCTCCCTTGGGCCGCAGGTGACGCATTCTCGACGCCCCATGATAGGCGAAGTGCGGCGGAGAAATCGGCTAAAATCTGCGCCCCATACCGCCTTTCCTGCTTCCGCGGCACGCCCAAAAAGTTGCAGCACCACATCCGCGCTTTCCTTATCGAAACCCTCCGCCGGCTATGATCCTTGACCCGGGGCGGCTAAGAGGCAATCTGCGCCCCGCAGTCGAGCGGCAACCCGCAGCGAAGACTGCCAGCGAAGGACTGAGCCGCGCCGATGGCCGGAGCGATCATCAACAGTATGCGGCTGGCCCGCGCCGGCCTGGTGCTCGCCCAGCATGGCGTGCGCTTCGTGCCGCCCGGAATGCCGGTCCCGCTGCCATTGCGCGTAGCGAGCACGGTTACCGCGCCCCTCGGGTGGTTTTCCCCCGCGCGGCGCTCTGGATCCCGCGGCAGCCGCCTTTCCAGCGCGCTGACGAGCCTCGGCCCCAGCTACATCAAGCTCGGCCAGTTTCTCGCCACCCGCGCGGACGTCATCGGCCAGGAGCTCGCCGGCGAGCTCGCCCTCCTTCAGGACAACCTCCCTCCGTTCTCCATGGCCGAGGCGCGCCGCGCCGTCGAGGAAGCGCTCGGCGGACGCCTGGAAGATCATTTCGCCGAGTTCGGCCCCGCTGTTGCGGCCGCCTCCATCGCCCAGGTCCACAAGGCGGCCGTGCTCGACGCCGATGGCCGCCGGCGCGAAGTCGCCGTCAAAATTCTGCGCCCGGGGATCGAACGCCGCTTCCGCCGTGACCTCGACACCTTCTATTTCGCCGCCCGCCAGATCGAGCGCTGGCATGAGCCTTCGCGCCGGCTGAAGCCGGTCGCGGTCGTCGATACGCTCAGAAGCTCCACCGAGCTCGAGATGGATCTGCGCCTCGAGGCCGCCGCCATCTCCGAGATGGCCGAGAACACCGCCGCGGACGAAGATTTCCGCGTGCCGCAGGTCGACTGGCAACGCACCGCAAAGCGCGTTCTCACCGTCGAGTGGATCGACGGTATCCGCCTTTCCGACCACGAGCGCATCGCCGCCGCCCCCATCGACCGCAAGGCGCTCGGCCTCACCGTCATGCGCTCGTTCCTGAAGCACGCCATGCGCGACGGCTTCTTCCATGCCGACATGCATCAGGGAAACCTGTTCGTCGATGCCGGCGGCCGGCTCGTCGCCGTCGACTTCGGCATCATGGGGCGCCTCGGCACCAAGGAGCGCCGCTTCCTCGCGGAGATCCTCTACGGCCTCATCACACGGGATTACCGCCGCGCCGCCGAGGTGCACTTCTGGGCCGGATACGTGCCGCCGCGCCACCCCGTCGAGGTCTTCGCCCAGGCCCTGCGCGCGATCGGCGAGCCGATTCACGGCCGTACGGCCGAGGAAATCTCCATGGCCGACCTCCTGGGCCAGCTCTTCGCCTACACCGAGGTCTTTGACATGCAGACCCGGCCCGAGCTGATTCTCCTGCAAAAAACGATGGTGGTCGTGGAGGGTGTTGCGCGCGGCCTCGACCCCAGCCTCAACATGTGGGTTGCCGCCGAGCCGGTCGCCAAGGAGTGGATCGAGAGCAACCTCGGCCCCGTGGGAAGGCTACGCGAGGCGGGCGAAGGCGCTTCCGTCATCGGCAACATCCTGGCCGACCTTCCAGCTCTGCTGACCCAGGGCCAGCAAACCGCGGTCGCCCTTGCCGAAATGGCCCGCAACGGCCTGCGGCTCGATGACGAAACCGTACGCCAGATCGCGCGCGAGGAAGCCCGCCGCAACCGCTGGGGCCGCGTCGCCCTATGGATCGGCGCCATCAGTCTTGCCATACTTGCCATGGGCCAGCTGAGCCACTAGGCCTGCGGCACCGCCAAGCAGCCAGCCCCGGGGGCCCATGAAATACAAGGTAGACCCCGCCAAGTTTTCGACGGTCCTAACGAGCTGCGGTCGTTTCGACCTGCTCGGGGAAACGGTCGCTTCGCTCCAGCGCCATTTCGATGTCGAGCGCGTTCTCATTGCCGAGGATTCGGAGGATAGCGCCGCGGCGGCTGCGTTCGCACGCACGTTTCCGGTGGCAGACGTCCGCGTCAACCTGCCGAAGCTCGGCCAGATGCGCTCCATCGATGCCCACTACGCGACGCTATCGACGCCCTATGTGCTGCACCTGGAAGATGATTGGGGTTTCACCCGCGGCATCGACCTCGATCGCGTCACCGACTTCCTCGAAGCGCGCCCTGACATTTCCGTCGTCTGCATCGCACACCGCATCTACGATCCGCGCTTCTCCAAAAGCGCACGGCAAGAAACCCACGGCGGCATCGACTACCTCGTCTGGGATCTCGACGCCCATCCCAAGTGGTTTTCCTATTCGTTCAATCCCTCGATCGCACGCCTGTCGCTGTGGCGCGAGGTGGGCCCCTTCGCCCGCTTCGTGACGGAGGAGAACCTCAGCCTCTTTCTGAAGCAGCGTGGCATGCGCATCGCCATGGTGGTGCCCGGCATCGCCGATCACATCGGCGATGACCGCCACGCCCACGACCCATTCCAGCCGAAGCGCGCCAAGACGTTCCTGCAGCGCCTCAAGCGGTCGATCGGCAAGCGCCTGCCCTGGCGCAGCGGAACCGGCTCGGGCTGATGCGATGCAACCCGCAAAGCTGAGCTGCTGCATCATCGCTGCGAACGAGGGCGATCGCATCGCGCGCTGCATAGAAGCGGTGCGCGACATCGTCGATGAAATCGTGGTGGTCGATTCAGGCTCTAAAGACGACACCGTCGCCAAGGCGGAAGGGCTTGGCGCGCGCACATTTTACAATGCCTGGGTGGGCTATGGCCCGCAGAAGCGCTTCGCCGAGGACTGTGCGCAGAACGATTGGATCCTGAACCTCGACGCTGACGAGGTCGTCACGCCCGAGCTCGCGCGCGAAATCACCGCGGTCATGCAGTTGCCGGACGAGCAGCGTCTCCCGGCCTATCGCTTCCGTCAGGTGACTGTCTATCCGGGCCATGAGCGTCCGCGGCTGTGGGCTGATTACCACAACTACGTGCGGCTTTATGATCGCCGGCGTGTCCGCTTCCGCGACAGCCTCGTGCACGATACCGTCGATACCGGATCGCACCCCGTTGGCCAGCTCGATGGCATTGCGCTGCATTTTTCCTGGCGCAGCATTGCCCACGTGCGCAGCAAGCTCGAGAAATATACCGATCTTCAGGCTAAGGAGCTGCGCAAGCCGCGCTGGTATGTCATCGCGCGTCTTCCGTTCGAATATCCCATTCTGTTTTTCCGATACTATGTCCTTCGTCGCAATTGCACGGGCGGCCTGATAGGACTGCGCATCGCGCATGAAATTGCTCGGGCACGCACGCGCCGTTTGGTCAAAATCGCAACGTACAGACGCTAGAAGAATGATCATTTTGCGGAATGGATCGGCGCCCGCCGGCGCGCGTTTTCGTGCACGCGCCGTCTGGGTGAAAACGAAAGAAGCATTGGGGCTGCCAACGAAGTCCGATGCGAACTTCTACGTCGACCGCTTCAGCCGCGCGCTCCGCTCCGGCACCATCGGCGACAACCTCATGGTGATGGCCACCGGCAAAGGGGATGGCGCGGGATCGCAGGCCCAAGCGGCCATGTCGGCGCTCTGCTTTGCCCGCGCGCACGGGCTGACCTACGTCCATCGCCCCTTCGCCACCATCGAGCACGCCGAAGGCGATATGGATACCTGGGTGCACGCCTGCGAGACGTATTTCAATCTCGGCGCCGGCGAGACCGCCGTCGATGATATTTCCGCGCCCCTCACTCCGGTCGATCGCCTGCCTCTTATTCCTCACGAGATGCCCGTCATCGTCACGGCGGAGCACTACCTGCGTTTCTGCAACAGCGATCCCGATGCGTGGGAGCGCGTCCTTGCCGATCTGCGCGCAAAATTCTGGAGCAACAAGAAGCGCGTGCCACGCCAACCCGGCGAAATCCGCATCGCAGTGCACATGCGGCGCGGCGATGTATCCGCGAGCAACAGCAAGGTCGCACGCAACTTCACGCCGAACGGCGTGTTCGTGAATACGCTCTCCCGCCTCAAGGCGCTGCTCGCCGACCGCGCCGCCGTTGCGCGCATCGATGTCTATTCGCAAGGAAGCCCGGGGGATTTTGCCGATCTCACGGCCCTTGGCGCCGGGCTGCACCTCGACACGCCTGCTCTCGAGACTCACCGCGCCCTCGTGGAAGCCGATGTGCTCATCATGTCTAAGGGCGCCTTCAGCTATACGGCGGGCATCCTCAACGAGGGCGTCACGCTCTACGACCCTCAGAAGTACCGCCGCCTGCAGCCCTGGGTCGCACGCGCGCCGGATGGCTCCTTCGATGAAAAGCAGGTCGCGAATCGCATCGCGGCCCTGCTCGCGCCCGCGTGACGTAGGTACGCGTACCGGACGAAAGGGTCGGAACCTTCGCTGACCTCGCCCCGCGCGGTGCCGGGCTGCATCGCGACACACCGCCTCTCGATACGCCCTTCCAATCGCATGATGCACTGCCGCCGCCGCCCGCAGCCCTGGGTCGCACGCGCGCCGCCCGCCACCTTCGATGAAAAGCGGGTCTCAAACGCATCGAGGCGCTGCTCCGCGCCGGAATGAACTTGCCGGCTGAAGCAACGCCTCGATTTGCTGTGCTGCGATTCAAGAAAAGCAGAAAGACTCTGGTCATCGCGGCGCGACGGTTTCTGCCCGCCGCGCGCCGGACGCCAGTTTATTCGCGTCCGGTGAACCAAAACGTTCGCTGAAATTCGCGTTGCTTGGACCCGGACTTAGAGCTCCCCTTTGAGCCCCTTTTCGAAGTACTTGTGGATAACCTTGTCCTGGTTCTCGAGCAGCCAATCGATCGAAGGCTGCTGGGTCATCGCCTTATGGATCGCCTGCGCCGTCGCCTTGCGATGGATGTCGAACAGCACTCGATGATCGAGATCTTTCACCTCGACAATTCCGGGATTGAGCCAGACCGATATGATGATGCCGAGATCGTTGGCCTTTTCCTTCGGTATATCGCCGGCACGCACGCTGTCGAGCACGCCCATCGCGGTCGCATACTGCACGGTGCCCATCAGGATGTTGGTGTAGCGCTCATCGGTGACGGTCACCTTGCTGACGCAGATCGTCGCCGGCCGAACCATCACGTCGGTGTTGAGCAGGGCGAGCACCCGCGAGTGCCCCGCGACCTGATTACCGAGGAGGTTAGCGAAGGCGGTCCCGAACGGGCCGTCCATCTCGCCGATGGCAACTTCCGGTTCGGCCGCCGTGCCTGGAGGTCCACCCGCAACCAGGCTCTCCCCAACTCTCATGATGATGCGATCGCTCATATCGGCGCAGTCCCCTCCACGTTTGCTGCTGATTTTCGCGGGTGACTATCGCCACTCCGGCGCCTCACTTCAACCGCGCGGGGAATTTCAATGTGTCGACTGCCGCTCGCAATCTCCGCTCCCCATCGGGGCGAAGCTGTGCGTCACAAACTTTCCACCAAAGCATCTTTGCATGCGTGGCGCCGAAGAAATCTCGAACTCGCTTTGTCCGACGGCAGCGGGCGGTAGTCTGCCCACTTTGCGCGACGGAGCGGCTGCCAATGCAGTTCGAAAGACGGGGCTGGCCGACAGCGTGACACTTTGCCCATCGGCACCAATCCCTACTGGCTTGCTCCCAAGGTGCATCGGCGGACCCGCGGACCGGCTTCCGACATCGCGGTCGTCGGCACCGCCCACCTCCCCAGGCTCCCGACCGCCACATCGCCCGCCATATCCGAAGCGACCGGCTCACCCCATTTCAACCGCCGGCAACCGATGGTCGCGAGAACGAATGTTGGCCGCGGAGATCGGTATCCGTTCACACCGGCCGTCGCCGCCGGCTCGCGCAACCTCCAACCAGAGCGTCGAAGAATCGAGCGCCCTCTGCTGGCATCAACGACATTATCGGGAGAACGGCTACGATCGCGACCCGCGCCAACCGTGGCCAATTCAGCGATACCCTGGAGACATCACCAACGGACGCGAAAGCTTCACTCCGCACGATCGGCACCCACCCGTCCATCTTCGACGGAACGACACGCGCCCGATCCCCAAAGAAGATCGCGCCAGTAGCGCACCAATTGAAACGGTCGGACAGACAAGGATTTTCAGAGACAACGTGCTCTTGAAGAGCGGACTGTCGAGCCGACCATCCGAACGCAACGACCCGATGTCTCCCTTCCCGCTCCGGCCCAAACGAAGATCGCCCAAGGAGCGAAGAGCCAAGGCCTCGAAATCGAAGCGATCACGAGACAGTCGCATCGTAATCGGCGGAAACCCGACCGCCAGCACGGAAGCCGTCTAGCAGAGTTCACAAACGAAAACGCCGCCCTGACAAAAGCCAGGGCGGCGTTGATAACGTATCGAAAGAGGGGATTTTTATGATGACTTCGTTCCAGAGGACACTCACTTTTCTGCAGACCTGGCGACGACCTACTCTCCCACGTCTTAAGACGCAGTACCATTGGCGCTGGAGCGTTTCACGGCCGAGTTCGGGATGGGATCGGGTGCAGCCACTCCGCCATA
>Ga0182749_1000078_pt1 | contig 128093 bp, 115 predicted proteins | sample eDN3rd37CKraftMG_FD_128875 | JGI IMG/M metagenome (GOLD analysis project Ga0182749, IMG submission 128875) | Enriched Miracle-Growth compost microbial communities from Emeryville, California, USA - eDNA 3rd pass 37_C Kraft MG (version 2) (version 2) ...
ATCTTTCCCGATCGCTGCGGCCAGCCGGCGGCGCGCTCGGCCTCCTCAAGCCCCTTGAGGTGACAGCAGACGTCGATGAGCACGCCGGAAAGCTCCGGGCCCACCGCGGCGAGCACGCGGCGTACCCTTTCCGCGGCGGCGGCGGCGTTATCCAGCATATCGCCCACGGCAGGACGGGTTGCGCCGTAGCGCCGTCCCCGTTTCGCCGGCGACAGGGCCGACCAGTTGGTGGTCGTACGCGGTGTCATCTGCGCGAACCAGAAGTCGGCGCGCAGGCGCTCGCCGGCATCGAACTGCACCTGCGAGATCATGGGCTCTCCGTTGCGGTCCTTGCGGCGGCGCAGCCAGGCGAGCGGGCTCTCTTCGTCATTGATGACGGCAGCAGCCCTCGCCGCCGGAACTGCCGTCCGGCGCCTCGATTTCGATACCGACATGGGATTTCAGCTCGCGGCTGGGGTTTCAGGATAATCGCGAACCGCGAGCAAGGGCACGGCCCACTCCAAGAGGTCGAGCGCGCGGTCGAACAGCGGGTCATCGCGGCGGTCTTCAATAACACCGCATGCGTGGGCGACCGTCGTGCGGTCGCGTTCGAAAAGCCGTCCGGCTTCTGTCAGCGACAGGCCGCACCCGACGTGGGCCAGGTACATCGCCACCTGGCGAGCGAGGGCGACGTTGGCGCGGCCGCGGGAGGCGCGCCGCAACTCATCGCCGGCAACGCCGAACACCTGAATGACCGCATGCTCGATGGCGTGCCGACGCGCATCGCGCACGCCGAACGGAAGGTGCGCAGGCGGCGCCTGGTAGGCGGCGGCAGGGGTGCGGGGACTCGAAAACTGTGGCTGCATCTCGGCTTTCAGTCGCACGAATTGGTGACGGCGCTGATCATAGAGCTGAAGCACTGCTCTTCGGTGAGCAAAGTACCGGTCGCGTGAACGGAGGGGATAATTCGCAAGCCGCGAGAAATCCCCGCAGGCAAACCGCGGTGCGAAAGTTGCCGGATCCTTTCAACAGCCGCTTTCGCTTGCATGTCCCCCAAACACTCGACCGCACCTACGGACGCGCCGCGTGGACGTCCCGCGCACGCTCAGGCATCCGCCCAGACCTACGATCGCCAGCGCGACCTGCCGCGGCTCCTGCCGCTGTGGCCGCACGAGATCGATGTCGCCGATGGGGCTGCGCACGCGCGGCTCATCGCACGCATGCGTCGTGCGCTACGCATAGAGCGCCAGCGCGGACTGGCCGGGCATTGGGCATACGATCTTGCGCGCCATGCCGCATTGCTGCGCGCGTACCGGGCCGAGATCGCAAGCTATCGCCGGCGGCCGGCCGGAAGCTGAGCGCAGCGATGCTCTGCAAAGGGCGGCGCGAGTTCTAGCGGCGGGTGCCGAGGCCCATTTTCTTGGCAAGGTCCGAACGGGCGCGTGCATAATTGGGCGCGACCATCGGATAGTCGTGCGGCAGGCCCCACTTCTCCCGGTACTCCTCGGGCGACAGGTTGTAGTGGGTGCGCAGATGCCGCTTGAGCGACTTGAACTTCTTGCCGTCCTCCAGGCAGATCAAATAGTCGGGCATGATCGACTTCTTGACCGGCACCTTCGGCTTCTGCTCCTCGCGCTCGATCGGAATCGTACCGCCGCCGCTGGCGCGGCTCAGTGCGGCGTGGGTTTCGCTGATCAAGTGCGGCAGGTCGCTGGCGACGACGGAGTTATTGCTCACGTAGGCTGATACGATCTTCGCGGTCAGCTCAACCAGCTCAGGTCCTGTTGTATCTTCCAACTCGCCCTCCCCAGGCGATGCAGGTTAAATTTTTCGCGCAAATCCAATGTTATATTTGGCCGATGTTGTATTGAGCGAACATCCAGGCCTAATAGACCTTGCGCACAATGAACTCGTGATAACTAGAGCAAGATTGTGCGGGCTCGTTGATCTCGCATTTAGACGTAGTAAAGTCAACAACAAGACCGTGCCATACACTTGCTATGGCTAATGTTGAAGGATTGATTTGCGGCGCCCCTGCATCTCAATGCCATTCACAGCTGTGATAACAGCAACCAGTCCCACTAAATTCTGACGGATCGAAGAAATCGCGGCAGGCTTTGGTAAGCCTATGCAGCCGTGGTCGCATACAACGCTTGGTGTCGCTTATACTTTACGCGGCAAACTAGCTGCCGGCTGGATTATTTACTGTCCTATCCTTATATGCTCATTCGGATTTGATGTCGGGCAGGTCTGCCAAAGTTGACAAGCCCAGGCCCTACCCATCTGATCAGCAGATCCCTCAGACGGCCAACCCCATCGGCATCGCCCAGCCATAGCGGTGCCGAGCGGCTCGCCACCGCAATGCCGTCGCCCCTCGTTTTTCGCGTGGAGATACCGATGCACGGCCCAGTCGATCGTCATGCTCTCATCCAGCCGCCGCGCGCACCCGCGCGTCCCAAGGTGTCCAAGTGGCACGGCGCAGATCTCGTCGATGAGTACGCCTGGCTGCGCGCGGACAACTGGCAGGAGGTGATGCGCGATCCTTCCGTTCTCGATGCGGACATCCGCGCCTACCTCGATGCCGAGAATGCCTACTGTGAGGCCCAGCTCGCGGATACACGCCCCCTGCAGGAGGAGCTCTTCCTCGAGATGCGGGGACGGCTCAAGGAGGACGACAGCTCGGTCCCCGTTCCTGACGGACCGTTCGCCTATTCGACCGCGTTCGTCGCCGGCGGCCAGTATCCGCTCGTGCGGCGGAGCAACCGCGACGGTACGGACGAGCGGGTTCTCATCGACGGCAACCGCGAAGCGGAAGGCAAGCCCTACTGGGATATCGCCAGCTTCCAGCACAGCCCCGATCACCGTCTGCTCGCCTATGCCAGCGACGACAAGGGATCGGAGCTTTATACGATCCGCGTGCGCGATGTGGAGACGGGCGCCGACCTGCCCGATTGCATCCCCGACACCCGGGGCGCCGTCGTGTGGGCCAACGACAGCAAGACCTTCTTCTACGTCCGCCTCGACGACAACCATCGCCCGCTCGAGGTCTACCGGCATGTCGTCGGGACCTCGGTCGAGGAAGACGTGCTCGTCTATACGGAAAAGGACATCGGCTTTTACGTTGCGCTCGGCGACACGCAGTCCGGCAAGTTCATCGTCATCGACGCGCACGACCATCAGACGAGCGAAGTGCGTCTCATCGATGCCGACAACCCGGGTGCTCCCGCGGTCCTCGTCGAAGCACGCCGGCAGGGTCACGAATATTCCGTAGAGCATAACGGCGATAAGCTCTTCATCACCACGAACTCGGACGGCGCGGAGGATTTCCGCGTCTGCGAGGCACCCGTCGCTGCGCCGGGCATGCAGAACTGGCGCGAGATCGTTCCCCATCGCCCTGGCGTCTTGATCCTCGACACGGTCGTGTTCCGCGAGCACATGGTGCGGCTGGAGCGCGAGAACGGCCTGCCGCGCATCGTCGTGCGGTTGCTGGCAGACGCCAGCGAGCACACGATATCCTTCCCGGAGGAAGCCTATTCGCTTTCCGTCGCGCCAGGCTACGAGTTCGACACCTCGACGCTGCGCTTCGTCTATTCCTCGATGACGACGCCTGCGGAGGTCTACGACTACGACATGCACACGCGCGAGCGCACCCTGCGCAAGCGCCAGCAGGTGCCGAGCGGGCATAACCCGGCCGATTACGTGACGCGCCGGCTTTTCGCACCGGCTGCCGACGGTGAGACCGTGCCGGTGTCGATCCTCTATCACAAGGACACACCGCTCGACGGCTCGGCTCCCGTCCTCCTTTACGGCTACGGGGCATACGGCATCTCGATCCCTGCATCGTTCTCGACGACGCGCCTGTCGCTGGTCGATCGCGGATTCATCTATGCCATCGCGCACATCCGCGGCGGAAAGGACAAGGGCTACCGCTGGTACACGGACGGCAAGCTCGCCAATAAGGTGCATACCTTCACCGACTTCATCGCAGCGGGTGAGTATCTCGTCGATGCGGGCCTGACGCAGCGCGGGCGCATCGTCGCCAACGGCGGATCGGCTGGCGGCATGCTGATGGGCGTCGTTGCCAACATGGCGCCGGAGCTGTTCCTCGGCATCATCGCCGACGTGCCCTTCGTCGATGTCCTCAATACGATGCTGGACAAGGATCTGCCGCTCACGCCGCCGGAGTGGCCCGAGTGGGGCAATCCGATCGAAAGCGCGGAGGAGTTCGCAATCATCCACGCCTACAGCCCGTACGAGAACGTGGCGGCGAAGGCCTATCCGCACATCTTCGCGTATGGCGGCCTCACCGATCCGCGCGTCACCTACTGGGAGCCCGCGAAGTGGGTTGCGCGCCTGCGCGAGCGCAACACGTCCGACAATCTCATCCTCCTGAAGATCAACATGGAGGCGGGACACGGCGGCGCGTCGGGCCGGTATGAGCAGCTGCGCGAGATGGCGGCCGATTATGCGTTCGCGCTGAAGATCGCCGGGCTCGCGGAGGCGCCGCTAAAGCAAAAGGAGAAGGCGGCCTGACGGCCGTCACTCCCCTCTTCTCTCTCTCACCGACCAGCTGCGTTCTGGGGCTCACCAGGGGGCTACTCCGCAGCGCCCTCCATTCAACCGGCGGGGAGCGCGCGGCGGAACGTGTCGCGGACTTCGATCGGTGACAATCCGGTCGGAGGCGCGGGCCGGTCGCTTGCGACGACCTTCGCAACCAGCATCACGGGGCGCGCCGCGTGCAAGACGAACTCCGGCAATGTCCCTGCGAGCGGCCGGCAGGCCTCCGCACCCAACAGCCCGGTGCCGGCCGCCACCCAGTCGATCGCCGCCGATGGCGAGGGCAGTGAAGCCGTGAATTCGTAAGTGTCGTTGACGATGACGAGCAGACAAAGATTTGCCGGGCGCGCATTCCTTATCGTCACGAGCGACGACAGGTTCATCGCCAGCGATCCGTCACCGCAAATGGCGAGCACGCGCTCATCTGGATACGTGAGCGCCAGGCCGAGTGCCACGGAGGAGGCGAGCCCCATCGGGCCGCTGAGATAGAGATTGCGCGCATGGGGCGAGGCGGCGTGCAGCCAGCAGGACTGCGAGCCGATCTCCGATACGCATAGCGGACGCACCGCACCGTAGAGCGCAAGACCTCTCCGAATGGCATCTGCCTGGTTCATCACGCACTGCCCCGCTCGATGGAGAGGATCAGGGGGCTGTCTGCGGCCTTTGCCCATGCGAACGCATCAACGACGACCGATGGGCTGAATTGCGCGAAGGTCACCGGATGCACCTGGGCGATCTGCGGCGCCGTGCTCGAGAACGCTTCGAACTTCTCGATGTCGTAGGGCTTGGCATCGCCGATGCCACCGCGATTGGCCACGATGCATACGATCGGCAGGCGATAGCGTCGCGCCAAGGTCGCGAACGCGCCGATGCTGTTGAGGAAGCCCGCGTTCTGGCACAGCACGGCTGCGCGCTGGCCGGCAATGGTGACACCTGCGGCAATGCCGATGCATTCCTCCTCGCGCGCGCAGGCGACGTAGCGCGGGCGCTCCAGCGTTTCGAGACGTGCTATCGACGGCGACAGGAGACCGTCTGGGAGGCCCGCAACGAGCGCGACGTCGGCCCTCTGCAAGCCCTCGACCAGCGACCGGGCGAATATCTCTGCGCTCAATTTCCGATCTCTCTGAGTTGGCTTTGTGTGTCGCGGGAGCGGGCGAGGTTGCAGCACCCGTCATTCATGCGCTTCTACGAGCACGTCTTTCAAAAGCTACCCGCCGCGTCAAGACGCACGCTGGCAGCCGGTCGTTGCTCCGGCGCCCGCCGCAGCCGGCCGCGGGCGCTACCGACGCGTTGCGCATCCGCAGCGACGGCCGGCGAGCAAACGAAAAAGGGCCGCCCGCTGGCAGCCCTTCTACAAAAGAGAAAGGCCGCTTACGCGGCCTTCCGTTGAAGCCTTGTCAGGCGGCCTTCTCATTTAAGGCCGTCAGCTTCTTATCCTCCTCGAGCTCGCCGGCGGATTTCAGCGCAATACCGATGTACCGCACCCTTCCTGCTATCCGTGCCTTCTGTACGCCGAGCTCACCGAACTCCCGACCGAATGTCGGCAGTGCGAGGGGCTCCTTCTGCTGTTCTTCACACCATGCACAGTAGTCCTCGTATAGCGAAGTTGCAGTCAAACTTGATCCGTCTTGAGTCTCGATTCTCTCCTTGTAGAAACGCTCCACGTCGGTTTCGGGAGCAAGCAGTCGTTGTGGAGCCGGGGACACAACCGTCGCGACCTTGGTCTCGGTCACAGACTTGTTGTCGTTCGCGCCGGAACGCGGCTTTGCTAGCGCAACGGCCTTGGGAGCCGCCACCGCTGCCGCAGCGGTGCTGACCGGCACGAATTGGGGTGCCGATGGCGTGTGGCGATCGTAGAGGCGCCACTGACTAAAAGCGATGTACATGCCGAAGCCCGATCCGACTTCGAGAAGCAGTGCGATGAAGACCGTGAGCGCGGTCTGCACGTCCTCGACCTTGACGGATGGAGCAACGATCGCGGCGAGCTTGGCCAGAACCGCAGCCTGCGGGTCCGCCTCAGCCATCACCGCAGCACCCGTTACGCCCGAGATCTTGCTGTGGATCTCAGCGATGCGTGCTTCGAGTGCCGTCGCCTGCTGGGCTGAGCCCAACTCGGCGGCCAGTGCGTGGTAGCTCTGGCAGAACGTACGCGAACGCGTCGTCGTTGCGTCGGTGCACTCCTTCGTCGAAGTCCACGACTTGTCGTTCTTGAGCGCTTCCATCTCGGCCTGCACCGCCTGAGCGGGGCGATGCTGCGGGATCCAGGAAAGCTGTTCCTGTGCCCGTGCCAGATCTGCGCGATGGTCCTTGTAGTTCACAGCGGTCGCTGCACGCTGACCGGCCGTGTCCAAGCGGTTGAGCGCCGCGTGTCCAAGGGCGGAGGTGAGCGAATAGGCCGTGACCACAACCCAGACGAGAGCGGAGGCTACCGCCTGCGACCACATCCTTGTGCGTATTGCGGCGAAGAAGAAGAAAGGCACCAAGGCCTTCATGCAGTCCGCAGCCGCGCTGGCCGCGCCGTAGATCTGGCCGTCGAACTCGGTCCTGCCGAGACTGACGCCAAATCGCCAGTTCATGGCAGCCGAGACGGCGAGCAAGACGCCGGCAGCCAGAACCCCCAACACGCCTAGAGCATGTCTCATGTTTGCCCTCATGAATTATGATCGCTGGCTGTCGATGCGTCACGGCGCCAGCGCTTTTCCTTGCCTCTGTCCGATCAAGAGGGCGGCTGGACAGAAGATCTCCATCTCTGACGCGATTACGGGATGCTGTGCTTTGGCGTATGGCTCGATCGGTCCGTTGAGCTCCGGCACCATTCCCCAATGGCAGTCCGGCAGACCGGCGATCACACGCGTCAACAAAACATCGAGAGCTGGAGCCCCTTCCCGCCGGGTGGTCGGCTACGGGCGGTCATCGCCGCTCGATTCCGCCTGTGCGCAACTTTCCCCACGGGCCGGGGCGACAAGTTTACTGACGCGGAACTGCCCCCTCGGTTGCCCTTGCTACGCGATTCGAAATCTTTTGTTAAGAGAATCAGTCCCCTAGCAGAAATGGCCGAAATTCGGCCCTATTTCCGCTCGGCAAGGCGCCGCAAAGCTCTCCACAGGTCGCCCACATTTCGCGCGGGACTTGTCCCCAGCCGGGCCCCGTTTTCCACATCCGCAAGTTGAAGGACGGCGCTCTCACCCTGTCGATAATCCCCCGCAATCTTCCGCACGCGGTTGCATAAGCCCGCACTCGGACTTATTTTGGTTAACATACGGAAGGATATTGCGAACTCGTGGGATTTCCCGGCGCCTCTTAAGCGGATTGTCATCGCTGTTTTCTAAGCTCCCGCGTCAGAACCGTTTGAGGCTGTCGCACGTTCTCGATCTGGCACAGTGGTTTGCCGGCTGGAAGCGTAGGAGTTGATGTTATGCGTGGCCTCGGCGGCTTCGTTTTGTTGGCGGGTATCGGCGTCGGGCTGTTCGTCTACTTCCCGGCCCCCGTCGATTCCGAGACGAACCTTCAGCAGGCAACGCGCGCTCTTGCGGCCCGCGAGGCGGCCGATGAGATCGCGATCGCTCCCGTGGAGACAGCCCCTGCTCCGCTGAAATCGCGGCTTGCCAGCTTTTCGCCGCAACGTCCGCTCGTTCCGGCAGGTGCAACCTTTGCGGCAAAGGCTTCCGCAGCGAAGGCCGAGACGGTCGCCCATTGGCCGGCACAGGTCATGCCCGCGCAGGCTGTGTCGGCTGCGGCCGTACCGTCGGGCGGGCTCGAGCCGAGCGACCCGAGCGCGCGCCACCGCCTCATCGTCGACATCCAGCAGCACCTGAAGCGCGCCGGCTGCTACTGGGGCCGCGCCAACGGCGCCTGGACGGCCAGCACGCGCGAAGCCATGCAGAATTTTACCGAGCGCACGAACGCGGCCCTGCCGGTCGACAAACCCGACTATCTGCTGCTGAACCTGCTCAAAGCCTATGATGGCCGCGCTTGCGGCGCCGCCGATAGCGTGACCGCCAGCCAGCCGAAGAATGGGAGCGGCGCGGCCGCCGCGTCGCAGCCCGAGGTTCTGCCGTGGAAGGCTGCCAACACCCAGCAGGCTGTCCGCCTCTATACGCCGCTGCCCCACAGCACGATGACGACGAATCCTCTGCCGGGCCGTATGGCGATCGGCGGGCCGACGGACTTCGCGCCCGCTGGGCAGGCGCCGTTGATCCCGGGCCCCGGGAACGCAAAGGTTGCAACGGCCGAGATCGACCAAGGCCCAGCGACGCACGCAGCTCCTACGCACTCCAGCGCGCCGAAACCGCCGCGCCAGGCGAAGAAGTCGAGCGGATCCTGGCGCAAGCCGGCGAAGGGTACGCCGCGCTATAATCTCATGCTCAGCCTCGGCGGCGTCTACTGACGGCGCGCAGCCTGCGCCGCGCGACGGGAGTGCCTATCGAGGTGCGTCCGGAGCCACCGTGGCGACTGAGGCATCCGGCGAGGTCGGTGCGCCCCACACCCGCGCTTGCCGCTCTCGCCGCGCATAGGTCCGCGGGCCTCCTGCTTCGTCACGCGTAGGGATCCGTTTCGCCGCTGTCCGGGCCGGGCCCGGCTGTTCCCTCCAAAAGCCAGCGCAGATAATCCGGCGCGCCGCCCGCCACCTCCAGCACGAGCAATGCGGGGTTCTCGTAGCTGTGGCGCGCCCTCACCGCGTCCATGACCCGGGTGGCGCGGCTGCGGCGCGTTTTGATCAGCATGACGGCCTCGGCATCGCGCGTTATCGCGCCTTCCCAACGGTAAATTGACGTCATGGCGGGCAGAATGTTGACGCAAGCGGCCAGCCGCTGTTCGACCAGCTCTCGCCCTATCGTTTCGGCCGCCTCCGCCGAGGGAAAGGTGGAGTAGACGAGAACGGGCTTGTCGTTTTCCTGCACTTGAGCCAGCCTCCCACGCCTTCGTCGCCTTCAGAGCACCATGCCGAAGCCAAAGACCACATTCGACAAGATCGCCTTCGTTGCAAGCGAGATGCCCGAGGCGATCGCCGCCCGCGACAGCCTCGTGGAAGCCTACGGCGAATGGGACGTGACCGAAGCCGATGCCATTGTCGCGCTCGGTGGCGACGGGCACATGCTGCAGACGCTGCACCGCTTCATGAACGAGGGCGTGCCCATCTATGGCATGAACCGGGGCTCCGTCGGCTTCCTGATGAACGACTACAGGGAGACGGGCCTGCGCGAGCGGCTGGCGGCGGCGGACGTGAGCCGGATCCATCCGCTGTCGATGATCGCCTACGACAAGGCGGGCAAAGCGCATAAGGCGCTCGCGATCAACGAGGTGTCGCTTTTCCGCGAGCGCCATCAGGCCGCCAAGCTGCGCATCCTCGTCGACGATACCGTGCGCATGGAGGAATTGATCTGCGACGGCGTGCTGGTTGCGACGCCGGCCGGGTCCACCGCCTATAACCTTTCGGCGCACGGGCCAATCCTGCCGATCAACGCGCCGCTCATCGCGCTCACGCCCATCAGCCCGTTCCGGCCGCGGCGCTGGCGCGGCGCCCTGCTCCCCAACAAGGTGCGCATCACGATGGAGGTGCTGGAGGCCGAGAAGCGCCCCGTGAGCGCGGTCGCCGATCATTTCGAGACCCGCGGGGTCACGCGCGTCGAGGTGGAAAAGGCGCGGAACGTCGAGCTCTTCATGATGTTCGACCCGGATCACAGCCTCGATGAGCGCGTGCTGGCCGAGCAGTTCCGCTACTGAGACGCGCGCTCCTTACTGAGCCCTGGCCTGCGGCCCTCCGAGGTCCACCACCTCAGCGCGCCATGGCGTGCCTCCGTCCTGCCGCCGTATCTGCTGCATGCTCTGCCTGTCCTTGCGGCGCTTGACGGCGGCCGGCTTGAGCCCAATGGCGACGAGGCGAGGCGGCTCGTCGAACGCACCCAGGATGCGGAGATAGAATTGCTCGACGGTGAGCGGGCCGGCCGCCGGTGCACCGGTAGCAGCCTTGGCGAGCGCCGGGAAGCGGCTGCGTAACGGGCTATCTGGCTCCTCACCTACGGTGCGCACGAGATCGATGGCGGTCTCTGCACCGAACAGGTGCGCGATATAAAGATCGCCGGCCACCGGCGCACGGTTGAAGGCCTGGCGCATGCGGGCGGCGTTGTGCTCGGCCGCAGCGCGGGCGACGGGGGCCGCGAGCGCCACATCGTTGCGCGCCGCGAGAACCCGCGGCCTGTCGTGGGGCGTCGGGAGATAGTACCGCCCGCCGCTGGTGACGAACACGCGCACGCCGAGCTGCCTTGCCGCATGCGGATTGTCGTGCAGTGCCCGCAGCCAGCTATGCTCCGAATAGAGCAGCGGTCCTTCCGGGGTTTCGTAAGGCGGCGCGGGCTGGGATACAGTCTGCGATATGCCGCTCGCTATAGTTGCCGAAACGGGTGCCGGTTCCGCCGAGCCCGCGACGAGCGAAAGAACGAGTGCGAGCTGCGCGGGGATGTCGAACAGCGAGCTCAAGGCATGGTCTCCGCGGCGACACGCGGCGCCGCATGCGGCCTCGCCCGACGCTACGGGCGGACATGGAAGGCTATGCAAAAAAGGGTGAAGACCGGGTTAAGCGCCGTCGCACATCGGCGCGCGCAACGCGCGCGGGCAACCGATGCGGGCAACTGGCATGCGCGAAGTCTCGCGCCCGATCAGCCTTCCCAGCGCGATACGATATCCGAAAGGGCTGGACGCTCGCGCTCGCTCGGGGCTTCCATCGGTGTGCCGACGTAAATGAAGCCGGCGACGCGTTCGTTCTCCGCCAGTCCGAGCGCTGTGCCGACTGCCTTGTTGTAGGCGATCCACTCGGTGATCCAGGACGTTCCGTAGCCGAGCGCGTTGGCGGCGAGGCACAGGTTGAAGCAGGCCGCCCCCGCGGAGAGAACCTGCTCCCATTCGGGCGCACTGCGGTGCTGAGTTATGCGGGAGATGGCTGCGATCACCATCGGCGCCCGCTGCAACCGGCCGCGCTCGGTTTCGAGGCGCACGTGGGAGGGCGCCTCCTTTTCGGCGGCGATGCATGCTTCTGCGATCACGTCGCCGAGCTTCGCCCTCGCCTCGCCCTCGATCACGATGAAGCGCCACGGGGCCAGCTTTTTATGGTCAGGCACGCGCGAGGCGATGGTGAAGATGGTCTCCAGCTCCTCCGGGCTCGGCGCGGGTGCGGCGAGACGGTCGGGCTTCATGGAGCGGCGGGCGGAAAGAAAGGAGATGACGGGGTTTTCCATGGACTATGTTCCTAGCCTCACGGGACGCGGCACGCAAAGCCGATTCTGCCGCAGCATCGGAGCCTTAGGAACGGCGCAGCAATCGATACCGCCAGCCTGGACTATGGGCTATTCTCGCCCCGAATCCGCCGCCCTCGGTGCCTAGATCTGCGCAGCGCGAGGCGGAACAGGGGAGACGCATGCCGCCGATCAGCCATTCGATTGCCGCCGCGTTCGCTGCTGCTCTCATCTGCCTTGCCGCTGCCGGCGCAGAGGCACAGCAGGCTCCGCCGACCTCGATGATCATCGTCGACGGGTCAGGCTCGATGTGGGGCGATCTGGGCCCCGAAAAGCGCTCCAAGCTCGAGGTCGTACGCGAGGCGCTCCGCAACCTGTTGCCGAACCTGCGCACCGACACGCGCGTCGGCCTTGCCTCGTTCGGACACCGGCGGCGCGGAAACTGCGGCGATGCGGAAGTGATCCTGCCGCCGGACACGAATGCGCCCCAGCGCCTTGCGGTGCCAATCGACAAGCTCAACGCCATGGGCAAAGGACCGATGGTGCTCGCGCTGCGGGAAGCCGCCAACGCGATCGCAGGGGCGACACCCGCCAATATCGTGCTCATCGCCGACGATATCGACAACTGCGGCCAGGATGTCTGCGCCACGCTCGGCGGTATCCTCACGACGAACCCCGGTCTCGTCGTCCACACCATCGCCATGGGCTTCGACGAGGGGAAGATCGCGCACATCAGTTGCATCGCCCGCCTCACCGGCGGAAAGCTGTGGAACGCGCAGGATTCCGCAGGCCTCGTCTCGGCGCTCGATCAGGCGACGCAGCTTGCGCATCTCGTACCGGCGCCGGAAGCGCCGGAAGCGACGGCGGCCAAGACCGAAGCCGACAAGCCGGCGCCAAATGCCAAGCCTGGGCTTTACCTCTCCGCGGCGCTCAGCTCCTCAAGCGAGACCCTCGACACACCCGTGCGCTGGCGCATCAGGGATGCGGACGGCGATGTGATCCGCGAGGCGCGCGCCTCGGCCCTGTACGAGAAGCTTGATCCGGGAACGTATCAGATCGAGGCGCAGCTCGGTCTCGCAGGCGCAAAGCAACTCATCGACGTGGCGGCCGATGCGGCACAGGAAGTGCGCGTCGATCTCAACGGCGGCGTTCTCAAGATGCAGGCGCGGCCTTCGCAGGTCGCGGTGCCGCTGGCCTCTCCGGTATTTACAGTGACGCCCGCCGGCGCGGAGGCGGGCACGCCTCCGCTGTGGATCGGGCGCGAAGCCAAGCCCGAGATCGTGCTGCCCGCCGGTGATTATGTCGTCACCGCGCAGACCGGCCTCGCCCGCCAGCAGAGCAACGTCACGGTCAAGCCGGCCGCGGGGACGAGCTTCGATACCGTCCTGACCGCCGGGCGGCTGGAGCTGAGCGCCACGCGGGGCACCGCGGGCACGCCCGGTGAAGCCGTGACGGACGGCGTGACTTTCATCCTCCACCGCGATGATCCCGATGCCCCGCTGGGCCGGCGCGAGGTTGCGCGCTCGGCGACCGCGGCGCCGACATTCATGCTACCGGCGGGCACCTATTACGTCACCGCGCGCACGGGCACCGCTGAAACCCGCGAGCAGATCGCGGTCGGCGCGGGGGATCTGGTGCGGCGCGCGTTGCCGCTCGCGCTCGCGCACGTGCAGCTTTCGGCGACGCTCGGCGGCCAGGCGCCTACGGAAACGGCGCCGATCACCTATCGCGTCATTCGTCTCGGGAGCGATGCGGCGGAGATCGTGCGCACCGTCGACAGGGAGCCGGCACTCGACCTTTCCGCGGGGCGCTATCGCTTCGAGGCGTCCTTGGGCGGCAGCAACGTCATTGCCGCGGCTGAGCTGGCGCTAACGGCGGGGCAGACGCAGCGCGTCGCGCTCGCGCTCGAAGGCGGCAGCGTCACGCTGAAGCGCGGCGAAGGCTCCGGCCTTCCAGGCGATACCTTCTGGGAGGTGCTGGACGAGCAGCAGCGCACGGTCATGCGCAGCAGCCAGGCACAGCCGACCGCCGTGCTCGCGCCGGGACGCTACATGGTCAGCGCCGACACTTCCGACAAGCCGCTGCGCAGCGCCATCGAGGTGATGGCCAACGAGCATCGCACCTTCGATTTCACCGGACAGTGAGCGTAGCGCCTGGACCTACGCTGGCTGTCGCAGACTCGACGTTGTAAGGGCCAATGAACGGCGGCTATAAAATCATTTCCGAAGCGGCGCGGCGCCTTTTGCCGTCGCTTGCGTGCGCAGGAAAACATGCGCGCGCGGCGATGGCGTTACGCGGGCACCGGTTCGGCCGGTTTATCGCTGCGCTGGTTCTGGCCGTTCCCGTGATTATCGCGGGCGCCTACGCACCCCTAAGCGCGCAGGGGCTCGATGATTCCTTCAATCAGCTGCGTGGCGCCTTCCCGCCCGACACGGGGCGCCATGCGCCTTCGACATCGCTGCCAGGTCCTACGCTACCGACCAACACCACTGTCGTGCCCCGCGCCTCAGCCGATGGCGCGGCATCTACCAGCGGCCAGGTGAACCTCGTTGCCCTGTTGACCGTCGACGGTCAGCGCATCGACCAGGGGCTCGTCTGGCGCATCTACGCCTCGACCCGCAATCCGCGCGTGCACGCCAAGCTGCTGATGACGCGGCGCGAGCCGAGCCCGACGGTGGAGCTCGAGCCGGGCGAATATATCGTCAACGCTGCCTTCGGGCGCGCCGACATCACGCGCAAGATCGTGGTGACGCCGGGGTCCATCTCCAGCGAAAAGTTCGTGCTGAATGCCGGCGGGCTGAAGGTGAAGGTGCTGGTCGACGGCGCCGAGCCGCCGCTCAATACGGTGGCCTACGATATTCTTTCGAGCGAGCGCGACCAGTCGGACAACCGCGTGCGCGTCCTCGCGGATGCCAAGCCGAACGTCATCAATCGGCTCAACGCCGGCATCTATCGCATCGTGTCGCGCTACGGCGACGGGAACGCCAAGGTTGAAGCGGACGTCACGGTCGAGGCGGGCAAGCTGACGGAAGCAACGGTCTCGCACTCGGCGGCCCGCGTCACGTTCAAGCTCGTCACGCGCCTCGGCGGCGAGGCGCTCCCCGATACGCAGTGGAGCGTGCAGACCCAGGATGGGCAGCTCGTGATCCGCAGCGTCGGCGCGCTGCCGACGCACATCCTGGCGCCCGGGGCATATTCGGTGACGGCGAAATCGCACAGCGGCGTATACAAGCGCGACTTCACGCTCGCTGACGGCGACGTGGCACAGGTCGAAGTGCTGATGCAGTAGCGCGGCAGTGCCGGCGCCTTTTCAGAAATCCGTCAAAACCCAGTCCGTGGGGCAGCCGTTGCGCTGCATCCGCTCATCAACCGCATCGTGCTGGCCGGCGATACCGAGCTCTAGATAGAGGGCGCGCGCGATCTGCCAGTGCTCGCAGGCCGTCGCGAGATCACCTTCGGCGTGGGCAATATCCCCCAGCGCAACGCGCCCTTTGGCGCGCGTTTCCTTCAGGTCATCAGCGGCGGCGGCGCGCACGCTCTTGCGCAGAAGCTCGGCGGCGGCCGCGCTCTCCCCCTGCAGCATGTGCCATTCCGCAAGGGCCAGGAACAGGCCGGGCAAGCGCTGGAGCTGGCCGGCGGCTTCCGCCTCGCGGATCTGCGCGTTGAGGGCATCGGCGTCGAGCGCTGGAAGGGCGACGACGGGGGCTGCCGCAGACATCGGTGCATCCGGAGTGCGCGCAGCGCGCAACCGGCGGCGGCGCCTGCGGAGGCCGAGGGCGATAACGGTGACCATCACTGACGCCATGAAAAGGCCGACGAGCACCACGGCGTGGTCGGCGTTGAACTCACTCGGCCATGTCATGGCAGGATCGTTTCCATGGGCGATTGATGCCGTCGCGGGTTGGCGCAAGGGCCGCGCGATGCCTGCGCCCTATGCAACATTTCCTCAGCGGAAGGGCATCGAATACATCAAGCCGCCCTTGGTCCATAGATTGTTGAGACCGCGGGAGAGCTTCAGTTCCGACTTGGCTCCGAGATTACGGTCGAAGATCTCGCCGTAGTTCCCGACATGCTTGACGATGAGATAGGCCCAGTCGCGCGGTAGCCCGAGCGCCTGGCCGAGGTTCGCCTCGAGGCCGAGAAAACGGCGGACGCTCGGGTGGGTTGCGGCGCGCTGCGAATCGACGTTCTCCGAGTTGAGCCCCAGCTCCTCGGCTTCTATCAGCGCCATGAGCGTCCAGCGCACGACGGCAAACCATTGCGGGTCGTCCTGGCGCACGGCCGGACCCAACGGCTCTTTCGTTATCAGTTCCGGCAGGATGATGTGGTCGTTCGGAACCTTGAGCTTGCTGCGCGCCACCGCCAGCAGCGAAATATCGCCCGTGAGCACCGTGCAGCTGCCCGCGGCATAGGCCTTCACGAGGTCGTCCCAGTTGTCCTGGGCGACGATCTGATAGCGCATGCGCTGCGCGCCGAAGAACTCGGCGACGCCCTGCTCGCCCATGGCTCCCGGCAGCGCGCAGATCGAGGCGCCGGAAAGCTCCAGAACCGAGGCCACCGCGTTGCCGCGGCGGGTCAGAAAGCCCTGTCCGTCATAATAAAGAACGCCGGCGAAGCGTGCGCCGAGCTCGGTATCCCGCGTCAAAGTCCACGTCGCCCCGCGGGCCAGGACATCGACATCGCCCGAGGCGAGAGCCTTGAAGCGATCGTTGGGGCTCAGCGGCCAGAACTTCACCGCGTCCTTGCTGCCGAACACGGCCAAGGCCAGTGCCTTGCAGAAATCGACATCGAGCCCCGAGCGCACGCCCGCGGGATCGACCTGGGAAAACCCAGGCTGGACCTCACCAATGCCGCACAGCAGCGAGCCGCGCGCACGGATGGCGTCGAGCGTAGACGTCTGGGCACGCGCCAGCGTCGCATCGGCGAAGATGGCGCCAAGTGCGAGAGCCGCGGCCGATAGGCGGCAAAGTTGCTGAATTATCTGCATGGCGTCTGGTCAGTGTGGGGCGATCACGCCGAAGGCGCAAGGGACACAATGCTGCGGATGGAGTAAGATTAGGCTACGCCGCCGTGGCGCATGCGCTCAATCCCGCGGAATGGAGACCGGGTCAAGACCTTGACCCGGCCGGCGAGTTGCGCCACACGGGCCCCAACCCGCGGCGACCAGGATCCCGCCAGATGTCCTCCGACAAGAAATCCTCGCGCAATCGCGCTCCTGCCACCAAGGCCGTTCACTCCGGGCGCGCCCCGCACGACAATTTCGGCTTCGTCAATCCGCCGGTCTATCGCGGCTCCACGGTGCTCTTTCCAACCGTAGAGAAACTGTGGAAACGCGATCAGGCGTATACGTACGGACGCTCTGGCACCCCCACCATAACCGCCCTCGAGGAAGCGCTCGCGGAAATCGAGGGCGGTGCTGCCACGGCCCTCACCGGGTCCGGTTATCAGGCCGTGAGCACGGCGATCCTCGCCTTCGTCAAGGCGGGCGATCACATCCTGATGCTCGACAGCGTCTATCAGCCGACGCGTAAGTTCTGCGATCACATGCTGGCGAGGCTGGGGGTCGAGACAACCTACTACGACCCGCTTATCGGCGCGGGTATCGTGGAGCTGGTGCGCCCCAATACGCGGCTCATCTTCACAGAAAGCCCGGGCTCGCAGACCTTCGAGGTGCAGGACATCCCGGCCATTGCGCGCGTGGCCGCCGAGCGCGGCCTCTGGCTGCTGATGGACAACACCTGGGCGACCCCGCTCTATTTCCGGCCCTTCGACCACGGCGTCGACGTCTCGATCCACGCGGCGACAAAATACATCGTCGGCCATGCGGACGCGATGCTCGGCGCCATCACGTCGAATGCGCGCGCTGCGAAGCATATCGCGATCGCGAAGGATCAGCTCGGCATCTCGCCCGGATCGGAAGAAACTTATCTCGGCATGCGCGGCCTGCGCACGATGGCGACGCGGCTTGCTCAGCATCAGCGCTCGGCTCTCGAAATCGCGCGCTGGCTGGAGCGACGCCCCGAAGTTGCGCGCGTTCTGCATCCTGGCCTTGCGAGCCATCCCCAGCACGCCCTTTGGAAGCGCGACTTCCTCGGGGCGAGCGGTCTCTTCTCGATCATCCTGAAGCCGGTGAGCGACAAGGCGGTTGCCGCCATGCTCGACGGGCTCGAGCTGTTCGGCATGGGATTTTCGTGGGGCGGATACGAGAGCCTTGTGATCCCGTTCGATGCGCGCAGCTATCGCACGGCCACACAGTGGCAGCCGGAGGGGCCGGCACTGCGTCTGCACATCGGCCTCGAGGATGTCGACGATCTGCGCGCCGATCTCGAAGCCGGGTTCAAGCGTCTGGCCGCTGCCAGCTGATTAGCGGCCAGCGGGCGGCTCACAGGCGGAAACGATCGCGCGCGGCGGCGAGATCGGCCTGCGTGTCGATATCGCCGAGCTCGCCGTCGTCGATGGCGACCATCCGGCATTCATTCGCCAACGTTTGAAGCAGCGCCTTGGCTCCGGCTTCGGCGGCCAGCGCCTGCAGCGCGCCGAAATGGCGGCGCGGCCAGAGCACGGGATTGCGCTGTGCGCCTGCGTGCGTCGTCGGCACAATGATGTGGGCGCTGGCCTCGTTTCGAAATGCATCGATGAGAGACCGAACCGCGGCGGGCGTCAGAAATGCCATGTCGCCCGGGACGATGAACGACGCGGATGTGTCCGCACCGACAGCGGCAATACCGGTCGCAATGGAGCCGCCCATGCCACGCTCCCAAGCGGCGTTGTGAATCAAGCGCACGCGCCTTCCTTCCAGCGCAGCCTCGGTCGGCGCGCGGTCCCAGCCCGTGACGACGACAACGTCCTCGACGCCGCCTTCCCGCAGTACATCTACAGTGCGCGAGATCAGCGGGCGGCCACCGATCGACGCCAGCAGCTTGTTGGCGGCACCGAAACGGCGCGAAGCGCCAGCAGCGAGCACGACGGCAGCGATGGGCGCGTCAGGCGGCACCGCGCGCGACCTTGATGATTTGCGCAAGGATCGACACGGCGATTTCAGCCGGTCCCTTGGCGCCGATGGAAATACCGACGGGCGCGTGGATGCGAGCGATCTCCGCCTCGGTGAAGCCTTCGGCGCGCAGCCGCTCTACGCGCTTGGCGTGCGTCGTACGCGACCCCAGCGCGCCGATGTAAAGGCATGGCGAGCGCAGCGCTGCGGTCAGCGCCTCATCGTCGATGTGCGCGGTATGCGTGAGCGCGACGACGGCCGTACGGGCATCGAGACCAAGCTTCGCGAATGCCACCTCGGGCCGCTCGGCGATCATCGGCGCCGCGCCGAACCGCTCGGTGCTGGCAAAAGCCGGACGCGGATCGACGACCGTGACCGCACAGCCCACCTGATGCGCCAGCCCGGCGAACACCTGTCCGATATGCGTCGCCCCCGCAACGATCACGCGCAGCGGCGGCAGCAGCGGCTGCACCAGCACCTGTCCTTCCGGCGTGTCCGCAAGCGCAAGGTTGCCGTTGGCGAACGCGTGCGCGACTTCAGGGGGGAGCGGATCGCTCTCGCAGTAGAGCCGTCGCGTATTGTCCGCAAGGCTCGTCGTGGTGACGACGGAGCGGCGCTCGCGGCGCGCTTCGATGATGGCCGAGACGTGCGCGATGTCCGCGGGCGATAGAGGTTCGACGAGCACCTTGATCTCGCCGCCGCAAGGCAGGCCCGCACGCCAGGCGGTTTCCTCGGCGACGCCGTAGGTCAGCAGACGCGGCTTTCCGTCAGCCATGGCGTCGGCGGCTTCGGTGAGCACGTCGACCTCGACACAGCCCCCGGACACGGAGCCTTCGAAGCGATCATCGGGGCCAACCACGAGCTGGCCGCCGGCGGGCACGGGCGCGGAGCCCCACGTGGCAACGACCGTTGCGATAGCAGCGCGGCCATAGGCTTCGAGCCAGTCGCGCGCGACCTCCAACGGGGTTCGCGGAGGACGCTGGGTCTGGTGCACAGCACCATTGGTCATGCGCGAACCTCAACCGGTGGCGATCCGCCGAAGGGCGAAGATGGCAGACTGCCCCATTGGCGTGAAGGATTTTCCCAATGGGGCTTCTCGTAATCGGCTATCGCACCTTGCTGCTTCGCTCGCCTATTCCGCCGGGTGGGCGGTGGCAGCGGGCGGCGTCGTTTCCGCGGTCCGGCGGCGGGAGAAGAGATCGCCCAGCCAGCGGCAGGTCACGTAGAAGACCGGCGTGAAGATGAGGCCGAAGAACGTGACGCCGATCATGCCGGAGAACACCGCCGTTCCGAGCGCCTGGCGCAGCTCGGCGCCGGCACCCACCGCCCAGACGAGCGGGACGACGCCGAGAATGAACGCCAGCGACGTCATGAGAATGGGCCGCATACGCAGGCGTGCCGCTTCCTTCGCGGCATCCTGCTTGCTTTTGCCGCTATCTTCGAGCTGCGCGGCAAACTCCACGATCAGAATGGCGTTCTTGGCGGCGAGACCGATGAGCACGATGAAGCCGACCTGCGTCAGGATGTTGTTATCCATACCGCGCATGACGACGCCCGTGATCGACGCGATGAGGCTCATCGGCACGATGAGAATAACCGCGAGGGGCAAGGTCAGACTTTCGAACTGCGCGGCGAGCACGAGGAACACGAACACGACGCCAAGGGCGAACGCGAATGCGGCGGTGTTGCCGGCGCGGATCTGCTGGAAGGCCAGTTCCGTCCATTCATAGCCGAAGCCGGGCGGCAAGGTTTCCGCGGCCACCTTCTGCATCAGGTCGATGGCCTGACCTTGGGAGTAGCCAGGCGCCGCCGCGCCGTCGAGCTCGGCGGCGGGATAGAGGTTGTAGCGCGGCACACGGGCCGGCGCGGAGATGTCGTGCACCGTCGTAAAGCTGCCGAGGGGCACCGTATCGCCGGCCGCGTTGCGCACACGGATGGCGAGGATGTCCTTGGCATCGAGGCGATAGGCGCTGTCCGCCTGCGCGGTGACGCGGAACGTTCGACCGAGCAGGTTGAAGTCGTTCACGTAGGCCGAGCCGAGATACGTCTGCAGCGCGTTGAAGACCTCGGAGATGTTGATGCCCAGCATCTGCGCCTTGACGCGGTCGATATCGAGGAAGAGCTGCGGCGTCGAATTCTCGAACAGGGTGAACACCTGCTGCAGGCCCGGCGTCTGGTTCGCCTTCACCATCATGGCGGTGACGGCTTCCTGCAGCGCCGCCGGCCCGGCCGCGCCGCGGTCCTGCACCATCATGCGGAAGCCGCCAGCGCTGCCGATGCCGCGTACGGGCGGGGGAGCAACGACGAGGACCATGCCATCCTGGATTGCGGAGAACTTCTTCAGCAACGCGGCGCGGATCGCGTCGGCCGATTGGTTCGGATCCTTCGCGCGCTCCTCGAACGGCTTCAACGTGACGAAGATGGCGCCGGCGTTGGGTGCGTTCGTGCGCGTTGCGCCGGAGAAGCCGACGAAGTTTGCCGCGTGGGCAACGCCGGGCGTGTCCAATGCCAGCTCCACGATACGCTTGTTCACCGCATCGGTGCGCGCCAGCGAGGACGCGGGCGGCAACTGCGTGACCGTGATGAGATAGCCGCCATCGACCGCAGGGATGAAGCCCACGGGCGTTTTGCGGAACTCGTTCATGCCGAACGCGATGAGGCCCACGTAGACCACGAGCATCACGACCGCCATGCGCACGAGCTTGCCGACGGTCCAGGCGTAGCCGTGGGAGAGCTTATCGAAGCTCCAGTTGAAGACACGGAAGAACGCATGCACGGGCCACATATACCAGGGCGCACGCTCATGCCCGGTGTGGGGCTTCAGGAGCAATGCGCACAGGGCCGGCGACAGCGTCAGCGATACGACCAGCGAGATGAGCGTCGCGCCCGCGATCGTGAGGGCGAACTGCTGGTAGAACTGGCCGGAGATGCCCGTGATGAAGGCCGACGGCACGAACACAGCGGTGAGCACCAGCGCGATGGCGATCAGCGCGCCGCCGACCTCCTCCATCGTGCGGTAGGCCGCCTCACGCGGACTGAGCCCGTCGGCCATATTGCGCTCGACGTTCTCGACGACGACGATCGCGTCGTCGACGACGATACCGATCGCGAGCACGAGGCCGAACAATGACAGGTTATTCAGCGAGAACCCGAATACCGCCATCAGGAAGAACGTGCCGATGAGCGACACCGGGATGGCGACGATGGGAATGATCGCCGCGCGCCAGGTCTGCAGGAACAGCACCACGACGAGCACGACGAGCAGCACCGCCTCGAAGATGGTGGTGACGACCGCGTCGACCGACTGCTGGATGAACTCGGTCGGGTTGTAGACGATGTCGTACTTGAGGCCTGCCGGGAAGCTCTTCGACAGCTCCGCCATCGTCGACTTGATGCGCTCGGCGGTATCGATGGCGTTGGAGCCCGGCAACTGGAAGATACCCAGCGCAACGGCGGGATTCTTGTCCAGGTAGGAAATGAGGCCGTAGTCGAGCGCCGCCAATTCGACGCGCGCGACATCCTTCAGGCGCACGACAGCGTCGTTGCTCTGCTTGACGATGATCTCGCCGAACTGGTCGGGGTCGGCAAGGCGCCCCAGCGTTTGCACCGATATCTGGAAGGCGCCGGGCTGCTCGGTCGGAGGCTGATTGAGAATGCCTGCAGCGACCTGCACGTTCTGGCGCTGCAGCGCTCCCGTCACGTCGTTAGCCGTGAGGCCGAGGGATTGCAGGCGGTCCGGATCCAGCCAGACGCGCATCGAGTAGTCGCGGCTGCCGAACACGGTGATGGAGCCGATGCCTTCGAGGCGGCTCAGCACGTCGACGACGTTGACGCTCGCGTAGTTGGAAATAAACAGCGTGTCGCGCGACTGATCGGGCGAGAAAAGATGCACGACCATCATGAGGTCGGGCGAGGCCTTGGCCACGGTCACGCCGATATTGCGCACGTCCGCGGGAAGGCGCGGCTGCGCGATGGCGACGCGGTTCTGTACCTGCACCTGCGCGGTATCGAGGTCGGTGCCGAGGTCGAAAGTGACAGAGATCGTGAAGCGCCCGTCAACGGTGGAGTTCGACGAGATGTAGAGCATGTGCTCCACGCCGTTGATCTGCTGCTCGAGCGGGGAGACCACCGTCGAAGCGACGACCTCGGCGCTCGCGCCCGGGTACTGGCCGGTCACGTTCACCACCGGCGGGGCGATCTCGGGATACTGGGCAATCGGCAGCCGTCCGAGCGCCACCGCACCCAGGATGATGAACACCACCGAGATGACGCTGGCAAAGATCGGCCGGTCGATGAAGAAATGCGACAGACGCATCGCGTCGGTACCTTAGTTTGTGCGGATGGACGACGTGGCGCGAATGTTGCCGGTCTCAACTTCGACGTTCTCCGGCGCAACTTTCACGCCGGGACGCACGCGCATGAGGCCGTTGACGACGATCGTGTCGTCGGGCTCGATACCCTCCACGACACGCAGACCGTCGACGAGCTGTCCGAGCTTCACGTACTTGGGATGAGCGACATTGTCGGCGTCGAGCACGTAGACGAACTTGCGCACCTGCTCGGTGGCGATCGCCGCATCGGGCACCAGCAGCGCCGCTACAGGCGCCGACGTTGCGATCTGGATGCGTCCGAACATGCCCGGCGTCAGCTTCGAATCCGCATTGGCGAAGAGCGCACGGCCGCGGATCGTACCCGAAGAGCGGTCGATGGCGTTGTCGACGAAGTCGATCTTGCCCTCGTGGCTGAATTTATCCTCGTCGATCAGCTTCAGCTGCACGGGTAGCGTCATGCCGCGGTCAGCCGCAGCCGAAGCCTTGCCGCCCGCGATCCGCAGGTATCGCAGGTAGGAGGCCTCATCCATGGTGAATTCGAACCGGATGGGATCGATGGAGGCGATCGTCGCGAGCAGCGTCGTGCTGCCCGAGGCACCGCCCGAGACCAGGTTGCCCACGGAGACGCGCCGGTCGCCGATGCGGCCCGAGATGGGCGCCGTCAGCTCGGTGAAGCTGAGGTCGAGCTCAGCCTGCTCCAACCCGGCCTGCTGCGCCGTCACGGCGGCGGCGGCGACGCGGGACGCCTGCATGCGCTGATCGAGCGCCTGCTGGGTGATGGTGGTGCCGGCGCGGAGACTTTCACCACGCTTCAGGTCGCTCTCGGCAAAGGCGCGGTTGGCCTTCGCCTGCTCGATCGAAGCCTTAGCCTGCGCCACGGCCGCCTTGAACGGACGTGGGTCGATGGTGAAGAGCGGATCGCCCTGCTTCACGAGCTGGCCATCTTTGAAGTGGATCTTCTCCAAATAGCCGGACACGCGTGCGCGCACCTCGACATAGTCGAAGGCGACGAAGCGGCCGACGTATTCATCGCGCTCGGTCACCTTCTTCTGCACGGGCTTTGCCACCGAAACCTTCGGCGGAGGCGGGGCTGCTCCCGCGGCCGGTGTCTTCTGCTCGCCGCATGCGGCGAAAAGGCCGGCCACCAGCGCCATCGGCATGGACAGGCGCGCTATTCGGGCAAAGGACATAGGTATCCGTCCGTGTGGTTATGGGACCCGCGCGGGCGTCCCAAAAAGCTAGTCGGGATATTCACTCAAAGGGGCCGGGGAAGCGCAGACAACCGTTCGCGGCGTGATTCACTTTCCAAGCTGCTTCAGGCGGCGAGCACCCCGGCGACGGGGCCGGCACGCCGCATGGCGGCGTCCACCGCCCGTTCTGCAAATTCCGGGCCTAGCGCCATCCCTTCGAGCAGAATCGTCTGCACGTCGGTGATGCCGATGAAGCCCAGGACCGACCGCAGGTAGCTCTCATCGTGCTCATAAGCCCGCAGTGGTCCCGCCGAATAGATGCCACCGCGCGACAGAACGAGGACGGCCCGGCGGCCCCGGAGCAGACCCTGGGATCCATGCTCTGTATAGCGGAAAGTACGGTCGGGGCGAATCACGTGATCGACCCACGCCTTGAGTGTCGAGGGGATGCCAAAGTTGATCATCGAAGCGGCAATAACGATGGTATCAGCGGCGAGCAACTCGTCGATCAGGGCGTCCGAGCGCTCGATCTGCTCGCGCTGGCGATCGTTGCGCGCGCCTGCAATCGACCGCGTCGCGATCACAAAATCCTCGTCGATGTGCGGCAAAGGATACCGCGCGAGATCGCGGATCGTGACGCTCGCATCGGGATAAACTTGACGGAGCTCTCGCAGAACGCGCATGGCTACGAGACTCGAGTATGAAGTATCGCGACGCGGGCTGCTGGTCAGGCAGAGGATGTTGGGGCCGGTTCCGTTCCCGAAGCGGAACGGCGGCGTGGCCTGGGATTTCGCGGTGCTGGCTTGTTGCATCTCATGCTCGTGGATTTTGGTGCGCTGCGAGCCGAGGACATGACAACAGCCGCACGCTATGTTACTGACCGGTAACGCCCTCGTATACTGACCGGTAACACCCTATGTCAAGAGCCCATGGCCAGCAGCACAATTAACCAGTCCGCCGCTCTACCACCGCCACGCGAGCGCATCCTCGCTGCGGCCCGCGAGCTTTTCTATCGCCACGGCATCCGCGCCGTCGGCGTCGAGGCGATCGCGGAGGCGGCGTCCACGAACAAAATGACGCTTTATCGCCATTTCGGTTCCAAGGACGAGCTGATCGCCGCCTACCTCACCGAGCTTGCGAAGGAAGGCGACGACGTCTGGGATCAGCTCAGCCGGAAGCACCCCGGCGATCCCCAGGCCCAGATCGAAGGCTGGGTGCAATACGTGGAGCGAATTCTAACCGACTGCAGCGAGCGCGGGTGCGCGATTGCAAATGCTGCGGTCGAGATGCGCGAGTTCGATCATCCCGCGCGACAGATCATCGACGACTACAAGATGCGTAAGCGCAACCGCCTCGTCGCGCTTTTCCGTGAAGCCGGCTATGCCGATCCCGAGCAGGTCGCCGACGAGGTCTTTCTTCTGTTCGAAGGAGCGCGCATCTCGATCCAGTGCTGCTCGAGCGGACCGGCCCTACGCGTTGCACGCATGCTTCGCACGCTTCTCGCCGAACACGCACCTAAATCCCACACGAAACCGAAGACACAAAACGCGCCAGCCAAGCGCAGCTAAGCGGCGCATTGGCTCTACGCTCCGGCATTTAGCAGCTTAGAGGTCACCCTCCAGGAACTGCGCGCGGCCGAGGCCGAACGACCAGTCCTCGTCGGTATTTTCCACCATCGAGACCATCACGTCGGTGGGCGCGATACCGCAGCTCTTCTCGAGTTCCTCCACGAGCAGCTTATAGAAGTGCTTTTTCGCCTCCTTGCCGCGCGGTCGCGTGATGACCTGCACGAGGACCACCTTATCGCTGCGCGGAATACCGAGCCCCGTATCCTCAACGATCATGCGGGAAGGCTTGTGCTCGTTGACGATCTGATAGCGGTCGCGCTCGGGCACCTTGAATGCGGCCAGCATGGCGCGGTGGGCAGCGTCGAGAAGCTCCTTCAGCTCAGCGTCGGAGCGGCCCTCGATAAGGTCAAAGCGAAGCAGCGGCATGTTCATCACCGGGGAAAATTACGGGGAAGCGGACGCCCTGCTTAGCGTGGCGCGCGGTGGCGAACAATCCTCCGAACGGTCACCGACAGGCCGGCGGGCGAAGACGCGCGAGATTAGTCGATGCTGAAGACCGTGCGAGCCTGGATCGCGGCCGCTGAGGCGGGTCCCATGCACACAGCGCGCCTGCGCGGAGGCGACCTCTTGGCGGTCAATCGGGTGCTGGATTGGATCCCGGCGCGGGTGGCGCAGTCGTGGGGGACGCCGCGGCGGCTGCGGTGGTGGGCGTCACGCGCCAAACCCGGCCGCCAACATCGTCGGCCACGAGCAGCGCTCCGCGTCCATCGACAGCGACGCCGACAGGACGGCCGCGGGCGTTGCCGTCTCCATCGACGAACCCGGTCAGCACGTCCTTAGGCATCCCGGCCGGTCGGCCATCGGCGAACGGCACATAGATGACCTTATAGCCCGCACGCGGCTCGCGGTTCCACGATCCGTGAAGACCGATGAACGCGCCGCCGCGGTACTCCTGCGGCAGAAGCTGGCCGTCGTAGAATGTGAGTCCGAGCGCCGCAACGTGCGCGCCCAGGCCATAGTCGGGGACGATGGCCTGGGCGACCAGATCGGGGCGCTGCTCTTTCACGCGCGTGTCGACATGCTGGCCCCAATAGCTGTACGGCCATCCATAGAACCCGCCGTCCTTCACGGAGGTGAGATAGTCGGGCACGAGATCGTTGCCGAGCTCGTCGCGCTCGTTGACGACCGTCCACAGCACGCCGGTCGTCGGCTCGAAGCCCATGCCGTTCGGATTGCGCAAGCCCGATGCGAAGATACGCTTCTGCCCGGTGTCGAGATCGACTTCCCAGATCGCGGCGCGGCCCTCCTCCTTGTCGAGGCCATTCTCCCCGACGTTGCTGTTGGAGCCGACGGTCGCGTAAAGCTTCTTGCCGTCCTTCGAGGCGATGATGTTCTTGGTCCAGTGATGGTTGAGCGGCCCGCCGGGAAGATCCGTCACCTTCTCGCCCGGCCCCGTGATCTCGCCATCCTTATAAGGGTAGCGCATGATGGCGTCGGCGTTGGCGACGTAGAACTTGTCGCCGATCAGTGCCATGCCGAACGGAGAGTTGAGGCCCTCGAGAAACACCTTGTTCACCTCGGCAATGCCGTCGCCGTCCGCATCGCGCAGAAGACGAATGCGGTTTGCGCTTTTCGCCGGCCCCGTCGCCCGGCGCATGACGAGACGCATCACCCACGTGCGCAGCCCAGACTCTCCGGGCTTCGGCGGCGCGTTCGTTTCGGCGACGAGAATATCGCCATTGGGGAGCGTATAGAGCCAGCGCGGATGCTCGAGGCCTCCGGCAAATGACGTCACGTTCAGCCCTGCTCCCGCTTGCGGCTTGCTATCTTTCGGCCAGCTCGATGCCGGCGCGATATTGACGGTCGGCAGCAGTGAATGCTGTGGCTCGGGAAGCTTTGGGTCGGGGCCCACTCCCGGATTGTTCTCCGCAATGGCGCTCGCCGTCATCATTCCGACGATCACGACAGCCGCTGCAATGGTGCGCATGACAACTCTTCGCCTCGAGATTTTCTCTTCGCTCAACGTCGCGCGAGCCTGGATGCAACGGCGCGACAGAGCATGATTACGTTCCAGCTTGAAGCAAACACGGCCGAGGTGCGCGCGGTTCCGGCGGCCGCTTACGCTGACTGCGCGCAAAAGGTTTAAACGTCGATATTTTCAAAATCGAACAACTTGGGGCGCCCTGCCCTCTTGCACATGGTGTGCGTTGTGGTTTGCTCGGAGCGGTCGGTCACGCGCTCGTAATGGAAGCGCGTTCTCCTGCGGCACAGCGCACGAGGAGCACTCGTAATGACGAGAGAACAGGTCGAAAAGGCTCTGGTGGAGATGGAGCGGCTGCGCGAGGCCTCACGGCTTGCCGACGACGTCGACGATCAGCGCCGCTTCGCCAACGACTATCACCGCCTATGGCGCGAGGTGCGCCCGTATGTCGAGGGTGAGAAGCCGTACAAGACCGACAAGTAGGACGTTATGTGCGATCGGGGGGATGCAGCACGCCGCAAATGAGCCGCGAGCGGCGTACCGGTGTCGCGCGAGCGTGCGTTCATTTCCCATCAGCGGCTGACGTCATCGGTTCCGCTCATAGGCTGACGGCGTCTTTTTGATTGCCCTCCAAGGAAGCCACGCGTCGCGGCATGTACGCGCAAGCGAGTTGGCTTCCTTTTTATCCTCCTCAATCCGGATATTCCTCCCGGCCCGCAGCAAAATGGATATTCAAGCGCATCGACGCGCACTTTTGAAATGCTGGTCCCGGCCAAACTACATATACCCTCATGCGTATTTTCTTCATTTCTCGTTTTGGGTATTTGTTTCTTCAGAACAACGAACAAATCACCAATGGGGAGCGCTAGAGAAATGAAATTGGGGATTCTCGCGATTTCGGCCCTGACGGGGTTGGCCATCGCAATCACTTGGACCGTGAGCGCAGATGCACGCGCCCGGAAATTCAACAATAGCCACACCACCGTTCGCGACTGCACACCCTTCAACGCTCCCGGCGGATATTACGGCAATATCTGGTGCGATACGGCAAAACAGTCCGCGCAATTCCAGGCGGTAAGCGGAACCAATTCTCGACCTGTTTCCCGCCTTCGCACCAGCAGAATCAAGTAACGCTTCCTAACCTCCTCCGCACTACGCACGCAACCAACCTGATACGCTTTCATCCACGAACCGTCCAACTGACCGAAGAGCCAGGACATCCTGAACTCTTCGGTCTTTTTTGCATGGACGGAGGAAAGCCTTTGGACGCATGTCTTTCGGCGCCTCGCGCACACGTCACTGGCTGGCGTGATGAAGGTCGCTCGCGCGACGAAGACGTCGGGCTAAGGGAACTCCTGCCCTCAACTGGATGTGGAACAGAGGCGATGTCAGCGCCGCCCGTTTACTGGGCTCTCTCTACCTTCGCATCGTAGATGCGGATGTAGCTCAACATCCCCGTCTCGTCTTCCTTGGCGCCGACCTCGAGGCGGCCCGTGACGCGCACGGCGCCATCGATGTAGTCGGTCGAGCCCGCGAGGAAGATCGGGATAAACCCTGCCCAATCGAAGCTCACAGTGTGAAATGGGCACTGGAACGACGGCTCTTTGATAAGCACAAAATAGGATCCGTCACGGGGCAGGATGCCATCCATGAACCCGAAAATCTCGACCGGCTGGCCATTGAGATTTTCCATTTTCGCACTGATCTGAATATTGGGCCGCAACCCGACACCGGCCTGATACGTGTCGCCGATATAGAAATCGTCGAAACGGATGCGACGGGCTGCTTCAGAAGGATTGCTGGTCATGATGATTACCGCCGCGGCAGCTGAGAGGATGGAAAGATAGCGTTTCATGTTCACCTAGGATGCGGGCGCTAGTTGCTTGGTGACGTCTTCGCGGCATGCAAGGTAGGCCGGAACCGCCCCCGCAATCAGGCCGAGGCAGACCGCGGCCACCACCGTGAATAGCTCGGTCGTACCGATAGCAAGCAGGTCGATATTGAATCCGCTGCTCGCCTCGATCTGTCCGGCAATCACGCGCGCGGTGAGACGCCCGAGAGCGGCGCCCGCAACGCTGCCGAGAATGCAGATCACTCCCGCCTCTATGAAGAGGACGCGGAAAATCACGCTGCGCGGCGCGCCGATAGCGCGCAATGTCGCGATCTGGCGCCGCCTTTCAATCGATGCGGCAAGCAGCGATATCATCACCGCGATGCAGGCAATCACGATAGAGAGCCATGCAAGAGCGAGAAGCACCGCCTCTCCCGTCCGCATGTAGCCCATGATCTGCGTCGCAACGCGCCCCGGATAGATCGCCTGGACGCTCTCCTTCTGCCCGAGTGCCGCCACCAGGCGTGCGACGTCCGCGTAGCTTCGGCCGTGCACGAGAAGCGAGGTTATCCGCGAGCCGCGAACGGGGGCGGCGCGTGCGCGGGTGCTCTCGTCTGCCTCCCGCGCCTCCTCATGGATTGCGTGCGTGGCCTCTTCTTCGTGCTGATGCTCATCGGTGCCCTCGTGGGGCGGCTTGTCGCTGCGGGCCGGTACCGAGCCACTCATCAGGTGCGGATTCTCCGCGTGGGTGATCCAGATCGATTCCAGCGTCGTGAAGATCGCCTTGTCCGCCGGCGTGTGGGCGGGCTCCAGGATAGAGACGACCGTATAGGGGCTGTGCGCGTGATCTTCGGAAAGATCCTTCGGCAGCTCGACAAACCCGTGCAGGGCGGTGAAGGTATCGCCAACGCGCAAGCCGGTCTGGCGGGCCACGGTCGCCCCGAGCACAGCTTCGAATGGCGCTTCGGCCCAGCGATTGGGTGGGTTCGTCACCGGCGGGCGGCCGGTCGCTGCCTCGATCACACTGCGATAGTCTCTCGTCGTACCGACGATCGCGTGTCCGCGGTAGCTGTCGCCGAAATTGAACGGCACGATCACCTGCGCACCGGGATCGGCGCGGAGCTCGTCGTATACTTCGGTCGGGATATTGCCGGTGGGCGGCTCCATGAAGAAGAGGGTCGACAACACCGACTGTGCAGGACTGCCCTTCGCGGCCACCAAAAGCTGGTAGCCGCCCGCAATCTCCTGCGTGCTTTTTTGCGCTGACGTCGACAGCGTCGCCACGGCGATCACGAGCGATACGCCCACGGCGATTCCAAGAGCTGTCAGAAGATTGAGCGCGGGGCGGGATACGAGATATCTGACTGCTAGACCAGACGGCGTCATGGCGCGATACCTGCCCTGTTGATTGTTGGAAGCTCCACGAGCTCGTCCATGCGAGCCAGCACCTGCGGATCGTGTGAGGCCACCAAGAGCGTCGCTCCGTCTTCACGCGCAACGCTTACCAGCAGATCCATGATTGATATCGTCAGCCCGGGCTCGAGACTCGCCGTCGGCTCGTCGGCCAGCAGCAATTTCGGCCGGTTGGCTATGGCGCGGGCGATGCTGACTCTCTGCATCTCACCATGGGAAAGCGCCGCTGGCCTGTGCAGCATCCGCTTGCGCAGACCAACGCGATCGAGCAGTTCCGCCGCCTTCTCCGCCCGCTGGCGGGGCGGGATCTTGCCGCCGAATCCCATTGCGAGCGCGACGTTGTCTCGCGCTGTGAGCGCGGGAATAAGATTGAAAGTCTGGAACACGATGCCGATGCGCTCGGCCCTGAACGCGTCGCGGCGCCGCTGCGACAGGTCGGAAATCATTACGCCATCGACACAGACCGTCCCCGACGTCGGCCTTATAAGACCTGAGATCAGATTGATGAGCGTGCTTTTTCCCGAGCCGCTGGGGCCAGACAATCCAAAGGTCACACCGCGCCGGAAATTGAGACTGGGAATGTCGAGCAGCGTGAAGCTGCGGCCGCCTGCGCGAAACTCCACTTTCACATCGGACATGCGGATCATATCGGGAGACTCGGGCGTCTCGGCGAATGTGCGCATGTTCAGGTCAGGTGGCATAAACATGTGATCTACCCAATCCGGGCCAGTGGCCCGCACAACCGTTCCGGGTGGGCCGCCGCGTCCCGACGGGAAGTGCGACGCGGCGGCCTGGATGAGAGACGAGATGCTCAGGTTGCTCCAATGCAACTCCGGCGGTGCCGGATTCGATTACTGGAGAGCTTCCGAAAGCACGCGTCCCTCGCATCCATTCGGCGGGCGAACGTTGAGGATGTGCGCAACGGTGCGTGCGAGATCCACAACTTCGGCGTCGCCGTACTTGCCCTGCTTCACCCAATTCGGGCCGAACATCGCGAGCGGAACGTTCGTGTCGTAGGCCCACGGCGAGCCGTGCGTGGAAGCGTAGGCGAGCGGCTTGGCGAACAGATACCAGTTGGGCTTGTTCATGATCACGAGATCGCCGCTCAACTCCTTATGCCAAGCGAGATACACCTGCTTGGACATCTTGGTGTCGGGCACTTCACCGCGCTCGAGTTGCGTGCGGGTGTAGACCGTCTCGACACCGGGATAGCTACGCAGGAACTCCTGGGCGGCATCCTCGACGGCGACCTTGTCCAGCTTCTTGCTGGCGATGAGGCCGTAGTCGATGTAGAGCGTCGGATTCCACCAGGTCGTGATGTACTTGCCTTCGCCGAACTTCTCGCCGAGCGACTTGTTCACAGCGGCGATCATGGCTTCCGGATCGATGCGGCCCGCATCGAGGTGACGCTCCGACGAGAACTCGGGGATGTTCATGAAGCCGTGGTCGGCAGACAGCGTGATCACGACGTTGTCGAGACCCACCTTCTCATCGATATACTTGAAGAGGTCGGCAAAGACGCGGTCGAGGCGTACCGTCTGGTCCTGCGACTGCCGGCTCTCCGGCCCGAAGAGGTGGTTGACGTAGTCGTGGCTCGTCCAGCTCAGGAGCAGGACGTCGGGAACGTTGCTCGGGTTATTGCCGAGTTTCTCGCCATCGATGAGAGCCTTCACGAAATCTGCCATCAGCAGATCGCCGTACGGCGACCAGATCATGGCGTCGTAGTAGCTCTTGCTGGGCTTGTCGGCGCCGCCGCTGATCGGATGCGGGAACTTCGTGCCGAGGCCTTTATAGTTCGTCGACCACGGGCGGTCGTCCGGCGCGGAACGCACATAGGCGTCCTCAGAAAGCAGCGGCTCCCAGATCTTGCCGAAATACTTGTCCTGGGGCTTGCTCTCGTAGAACTTCGACCACCACTCCGGATACTCCTTCATATAGTAGTCGGAGGTGATGAAGCGGCCGGTCACCGTGCTGTGCATATACGCGGTGCCGTGCTGACCAGCGAGACCGATGGCACTGCGGTCCTTACCGGCGACGGAAATCACTTTCGACTTGCCGTTCGAATACTTCAGCTCGTCGCCAAACGCCGTCACCTTGATGTTGAATGGCGAGGTGCCCTGGTGCTTCTTGGTCTCCTCACCGATGTAGTTGTGGCGCTTATCCTCAGTGGAATAGATGCGCTCGCCCGTCGCCTTATCGAGCCAATCGTTGCCGATGATGCCGTGCTTATACGGATGCGCGCACGAGGGCAGCGTGGCGTGTCCGACGCCGGTGTAGGTGGTCGCGTGGCTGTAGTTCGCGTTGCTGTACCAGCCACCCTTGTCCAGCAGCAGCTTGAAGCCGCCATCGCCGTACAGGTCGTAGTACTTGACGAGCTGCTCCTGCGGGAAGCCGTCGACGGCCATGAACACAACCAGCTTCGGTGTCTTCTTGCCGCCAGGCGCCTCCTGGCCGTGGGCGACGCCGACTGATGCCAAAACCATGGCACCGGCCCCCAACCCGCGCAAAATTCGCGTGATTTTCATTTGGGTCGTTCCTCCAAAGATGAATGATTGCGCAGCCGTTATTGCTGCGCGATTTTTGCGCCATTGGCGCCCTTGTTTCTGCGCCTCCTATATTTTTCTCTTTCCCCAAGCGGCGCACCGCGCAGATGGCCATCCATAAATTCTCGCCCCTGATGGGTACGAGCATTTAAAGGAGCCGCGCAGAAAGCGTCGCACCGGCAGGCTTTCATGAAGCCGCTACGCATGTCCAACGGGCAAACGGCATAAATAAAAAGCCGCGAAAATCTCGGCCGGATACCCCAAGTATTTCAAAGGATATATGCCCTTTGCTTTGTTGCCTCCCTGGGAAAACCTCAACCTAATGCGGTCATCGGAGGTGCGGGTAAAACCTGTGCCAAACCGGGTGACAATACGCGTTTGCACGAGGGTTCAATTCACCCATTAAAGGCAACAAAAGAAGGAAATTTGAAAATGACCGGGGGGTTTAAAAGCAGTTTGTTTGCCGGCGCAAGCGCATTTGCGATGCTGCTTGCAACCGGCAACGCCGCGGTAGCGGGGGACGACAAGGACAAGCTCGATCTCAAAGTCAAATGGAAGGGCGCGCCTGAGTTCTCGAGCACCGATGGCCAGTTCAAGTTCAAGGTTCGCGGCCGTATTCAAGCAGACGGCACCTGGGGCACCCAGGATGAGTCGATCACCGGTGCGGAGAACGTCAACGCCACCGAGATTCGCCGCGCAATGCTCGGCGTGCAAGGCACCATGTTCGGAAAGTGGAACTACATTTTCGAGACGCTCTTCTATGACGGAACGGCGGAGATCTCCGACGCGTATATGACCTACACGGGCTTTCCCGTGCACGTCACGATCGGCCAGTTCAAAACCTTCAACTCTCTCGAAGAGCTGACCAGCTCCAACGTCACCACGTTCATGGAGCGCGCGGCCTTTACGGATGCCTTCGACCTCGAGCGTCAAATCGGCGTCGGTCTCAGCATCAAGAAGGAAAACTGGACCTTCGGCGCCGGCGGCTATAGCGCCAACGCCAAGGACGTTGCGTTCGATGAAGGCGCGACCTTCGCCGCGCGCGGCACGTTCGCTCCGATCAACACGAAGACCCATGTGCTCCACCTCGGCGCCCATATTCGGCACCGTGACAACGGCGACACGGGGAACTATCGCTACTCGCAGCGCGCTGCGGATCTGCATCTGATGGATCGCCTGGTGGATACGGGTGCCATCGGCACGGGCGATACGATGTGGGGTCTAGAATTTGCCGGTGTCGCCGGTGCCTTCTCGGTCCAGGGCGAGTACTCCCAGAACCGCGTACGCCTTCCTCACCATCTGGGTGGGTTCAAGCCGAACTATGAAGGCTGGTACGTCGATGCAAGCCTGTTCCTGACCGGCGAGCACCGCAACTACAGCCAGGGCACGTTCTCGCGCATCAAAGTCCTCGACCCGGTCAGCCAGGGCGGCGTTGGCGCCTGGCAGGTCGCAGGCCGCTACGACGTGATCGATCTTTCCGACAAGGCGGGCGAGATCGCGAGCTTCGGTGCGATCAGCTGCTCGGAGTGCGGTGAGCAGAGGACGTGGCTGTTCGGCGTGAACTGGTATCCCGTAGACTACGTGCGCTTCATGCTGAATGTCGGCCACTCGAAGATCGATGGCGGCAAGAATGACGGCGCTGAGGTAACTGCCGCGGGTGTCCGCGCGCAGATCGATTGGTAAGCGAAGATACGACGTTCTCCCGTCGCGCTACCAAGCCGCCGTCCGCCATTGCGCGGGCGGCGGTTATCGCTTCGAAGAAGTCCGGCGCGGCAGATACATCGGTGCGGCACGTCCAAAGCAATATTCAGCGTCACGGACGTTAACTTACTCAGTGCACGATACATCCCCGAGTTGTAGCGACGGTTTGTCGCGTATGCTATGAAATTTAAAGCGAAATGCCATTCGCAGCAGCAGCTACGGTCAGGCGATGAACATTTTAATTGCTGACGATCACCCGCTTTATCGGCAGGCGCTGGCAGGCATCCTTTCCGAGCTTGGCCCGGATACACACGCCCTCCACGCCGAGACCTTTGACCAGGTCATGGAGTACATCGTCGATCTGGAGATCCCGCTCGACCTCATTCTGCTCGATATCTACATGGGCATGGGCGATTGGTGCGCCGTCATCGAGCAATCGCGCCAGCAGCGACCGCAGACGCCTCTCATCGTCATATCGGGATCGGATTCGCGCAAGGACGCCGAGCGCGCCATGCGCGTCGGGTCCTATGGCTACATCCCGAAGTCGATGAAGAAGGAAGAGATTCTCAGCGCGATAAAGCTCATTCTCATGAGCGGGGTGTGCGTGCAGCCGCGTGAACTCGGCGGAACAGCGCGCACATCCGAGAGCGCGGAAATCTTCGACGAAGATCTGGGCAATCGCATCGCGTCGCTCACCGCGCGCCAGCGGGATGTTCTCGCTGAAATCGGCGCAGGCAAATCCAACAAGCTCATCGCCCGTTCGCTCGGGATGACCGAAGGCACGGTCAAGCTACACGTCGCCGCAATCCTGAAGTGCCTCGGTATGACCAATCGGACGCAGGCGGCGCTCGTCGCGCACCGGATGCACGCCACCGAAACATCGGTCGGTGCTCGCTAAACATTCAGCCGGTTTTCAAATGCACGCACGGGGTGAAGCGTGCCAATCAAGGGGGCCATGGGGCGGGACGGCAGTCTAGGATAAGTCCGATGATCATCGACACGATGAGCCGCAAAGACGCGCGCTGCGCCGTCAGGCGCCGACGCAAACGGTTGTTCGAAATGTTGCCGCTGTTTTGCGCGCGCATTCTCCTCATCGTTTTGACTTTCGGCGTTTGTGCAAAGGCCGGCGCCAACGAGATTCCCCAATACCGCTTCGGCGTCACGCCATGGCAGCACGGCCAATCGCAGGATGACATCCGCGAACTCTATAAGCCGCTATTGGAGTGGCTCGGCCGCACGGTTGGCGCGGAGTTCGTCATCGTCGGCGCCAACGGCTACGGCGAGATGATCGATCTGCTCGCGAACGAATCCATCCACCTCGCCTCCATCTCCCCCGTTCCGTTCGTCCTCGCAAAGCAGCGCAACCCCCGCGTCACCATGCTCGTCACGGAGCTGAGCCTCAATTACGCGGGCACCTCGAAAAGCCCCTCCTATGAGGGGTTCATCATCGCGCGCAAGGACCGGAACGACATCAACGGACTGACTTCATTGCGCGGCATGCGCTTCGGATTCGTCCGCAATCAATCGACCAGCGGCTTCGTCTATCCGGTTGCATACATGCTGCGGAACGGCGTCGACTATAAGGACTTCTTCGGACGTGTGTATTTCCTCGGCAGCCAACCCCGCGTGACCGACGCCGTCGCGAGCGGCAGTATCGATGCGGGCGTCACCTGGGATTACAACCTCCGCCAGGCGGTCGCGAAACATGGGCCCGTCTTCAAGATCGTCGCCAAGACCGGCAACATTCCAAACCTCGGCATCGCCGCCAACAACGCCGTTACGCCGGCCATGCAAGCGAAGATCCGCACCGCGCTGTTGAATGTCGACGAGGCACTGCTGCGGGGGCTGCCTGCGGCCGGCTACGTCGTCAAAGACGATTCCTATTACGACCCGGTTCGCGACGTCGTCGAACTGGTCTCGACCGCCCCGGAACTCATCGGAGAGGAAAAATAGCCATGGGGTCTACTCGCACGAAACCGGAGACGCCTCGTGATGAGTAGCAACCATGATATGCGCCGGCCTCTCGCCTGGAATTCGCGCCGAAGACCGTTCGGCGTCGGCCTGACGCTCAAAGTCCTCGCACCGATGACGCTGCTGACGCTGATCTCGGCGATCTTGGGCGGTTTGATCCTGCGGGGCGAATACAAGAACTATCAGGCGCATCTCACGCAGAAAAAGGGTGAGCTCGCCTGGCAGGTGCGTACGCTCTATAAGGGCAACCGCACCAAGCTCGCCGATGTCGCCAACCTGCTCGCCAACAATCCGAACGTGCAGAACGGGCTGCTGATCGGCGACCAATACAATGCCCTCAACACGATCATGAACTTCCTGGGGCACTCGGGCATCGATATCCTGAACATCTATGATCTCGACGGGCGCGCTTTCGCGCGCGCGCAGTCGCCGAGCTACTTCGGCGACTACGATGAATTCGCAAACCTCGTTCGGTCAGTTGCGGCGTCCAACCTCGAAGCAAAGCCGTCGTTGCCGATCATCGGCGTGGCCACCTATCAGGGGAACCCTGCCCTCGTCGCCGTTCGTCCCGCGCGCAGTGTCAACGGGCTTACGGGTGTGGTCGTCGTCGGGCAAACGCTTTCGCGCCCGTTCCTCGAAGCGTTCGTGCCCACGACGCACACCGCCATCGCGCTTTCCCGCAAGGATCAGGTGCTCGCCCTGACCGACGTCGGACCCGGACGGCGCATGACCGACCGGCTGTCGATACACGAGGAAACTCACATATTCGGAGGACCGACCTTCGAGGTGAACCTGCTTACGGACGACCCTGCCCTCTTCGGGCCGTTCTGGGGCGCACGGGCGAGTATCGTCGCGCTGGCAGGGACCGCAGGGGTCGGCTCAGTACTCGTAACGGTGGCCTTCATGATCGTGACGGTCATCCGTCCGGTTCGGCATCTTATCGCGGTCGCGGAACAGCAGGTCTCCGGCGATCTGTCCGCGCGAACCCGGCTCGACAGCCGGGACGAGCTGGGACGGCTGGGCGACATATTGAATGTGCTCACGAGCAATCTCAAAGCCACGCTCGATGAGCAGGATCAGATCATTGCCGAACGCGGGCTCGCGTACGACTCCCTCAAGAAGGGTGAGGCACAGCTGCAAGCGATCATCAGCGGGGTGCCCTGCCCGCTCGCGATAACCCGGTGCTGCGATGGCACGGTCGTCTTCGCGAACACGCGCTTCGACGAAGCCATGGAGCTCCCGTACGGTAATGGCGAGGGCGGCTCGATCGAGCAATATTTCGTCGATCCACGGGACTACCACGAGATGCTCGACTGCGTGCGCGTTCACGGCCACGTCTATAACTACGAGACAAGACTGCGAGCCCCCTCCGGTGCCGACATGCTCGTTCTCTTCTCGATGCGGCGCGTCGGTGTGGAATACGGCTCGGAAGTGCTCAATGCTTTCTTCGACATCACCGAACGCAAGCACGCCGAAGACGAGGTTCGGCGCCTCAACGAGCAGCTCGAGGTGCGCGTCGCCCAGCGCACGGAGGAGCTTCAATTCGAGCTCAATGCACGTGAGCGCGCGCAGGCCGATCTCGTGCGCGCGAAAGAAGAAGCCGAAGCGGCGACCGCATCCAAGTCACGCTTTCTGGCGGCGGCGAGCCACGATCTGCGCCAGCCCGTTCACGCAATGACGCTATTCATCTCCAATCTCGCCGAACATGTTAAATCGGAGAAATCGCGGGAGATGGTTTCAAACGTCAACGCCTGCGTGGAATCCCTTTGCGAGATGTTCGAGAACATCCTCGACGTCTCGAAGCTGGCGTCCGGCGTCATCGAACCGCAACTTCAGGATTTTCCGCTCGATCGGCTGCTCGCGCGTCTATACCGGGAATTCGAAGGCCTTGCCGCGGAACGCAAGATCGAGCTGCGCTACGTCAATTCACGCCTTGCCGTGCACAGCGACCCCACGCTCCTCTACCGTATTCTCAGCAATCTGGTGTCCAATGCGCTTAAAAACACGAAGCAAGGGCGCGTCATCGTCGGTTGCCGCCGCCACGGCAACGAAGTCGAAATCCAGGTTTGGGATACCGGTATCGGTATTCCGGAACACGAGATCAACCAGATCTTCGCGGAGTTCTATCGGGGGGCGAGCCGGCCCGACCAACGCCACAGCTTGGGTTTCGGCGCCGGCCTTGGCCTCGGGCTTTCGATCGTCGAGCACACGGCCCGGCTATTGAAGCACTCGGTGCATGTGTCGTCGAAGCCCGGCGAGTATACGAAGTTTGCGGTGAGGCTGCCGCGGGGTGCTTCCCACGCCGCCATGCTCATGCTCGAACACGAAAAGCCGTATGTGGACCTCACTGGCGTCAGGATCCTCGTGGTCGACGATCACGCACTCGCGCTCAACGCGCTACAGGCCACCCTGGAGAGCTGGGGGTGCAACGTTTCCGCGGCAAGTACGTCCGAATCCGCGCTGGATCTGCTCGCCAGCGAGCCGGCGCCCCAGGTGATGGTTGTCGATTACCTGCTGCAATCGGGGGAAACTGGCGTAAACCTTTTGCGAACCGCAGCGCAATATCTCGATATCGACGCGCCCGCGATCGTACTTTCAGGTGTTTCGAGCCGCCTGCTCGAGCGGGAAGTCGAGATCTGCGGATACCGCCTGCTTTACAAACCCGCCCAGCCCGAACGTCTTCGCCAGATGATCATCGAATGCCTCGTCAGGGGCGCGGGCAATGCCGATGGTTTGGATGCCGCAGAGGATGCGGAGGCGGAGCCCGAGCCCGAGTATCATTCCTGATGGGCGCCTGTCACACGATGCGTTGAACTGCTCAAGGCCACAAGGCGCTCTGCTTCAGGCTGCCATCGTGACACGGTGTGATGGCGTTGCTATCCGGCCTCGACACGGCTAGCTAGAGACGTGGAGCTGGCCTCCGGAGAGGACCAGAAATGACGGACGGCAGTCGACCTTTCAGCATGCGGGAAACAATCCGGGCCTAGTCGATCTCGGCCCGGCGCTTCCTGCCGCAATCAGGGAGTGAGCGGACGTGATCCCGGACCCCATCGCTGCGCACTTCGGCGCCTATCCAGCCCCCACTCTGCGGTCTAAGGCATTCCGGCCGGTGGAGGCACGCGGATGAGGTTTCCGCTCCGGTCCGCCCGCACGACGCAACGTTGGGGCGCCTTCACATACTGGGATCTCATCGCGGTCCTTCTCGTCCTCGGCACCCTGGTCCTGTTTGCCGAGGGGAGCCGTGCCGTCATGCAGCCCTTGCCCGAGCCGGGCATCGGCGTCATCGATCTCCATCCATCCGCCTTGCCCGAATACGCGATGCGTACATCCCTGCGCATGCTGGCGGCCATGGTGCTGTCTCTCATCTTCACGTTCACTTACGCGACGCTGGCGGCCAAGAGCCGGCGGGCGGAGCGCGTGCTGATCCCGCTGCTCGACATTCTCCAGTCGGTGCCGATCCTCGGTTTCATCTCGGTCACCGTGGTTTTCTTCATGTCGCTGGCGCCGGAAAGGGTGCTGGGCGCGGAACTCGCCGCGGTCTTCGCCATCTTCACCAGCCAAGCCTGGAACATGGCCTTCAGCTTCTACCAGTCGCTACGCACCGTGCCGAAGGAGCTGACCGAGGCGGCGCACTCGTTCCGGCTCAGCCCGTGGATGCGCTTCTGGAAGCTCGAGGCGCCGTTCGCCATGCCGGCGCTGGTCTGGAACATGATGATGTCGATGTCGGGCGGCTGGTTCTTCGTCGTCGCCTCGGAAGCCATCAGCGTCGGCAACACGACCGTAACGCTGCCGGGAATCGGCTCCTATATCGCCAAAGCCATCGCCGAACGCGACCTCACTGCCATCGGCTGGGCGATCGCGGCGATGCTCGTGGTGATCCTGATCTACGATCAGCTTCTCTTCCGGCCGCTCGTTGCCTGGGCCGACCGCTTCCGCTTCGAGCAGGACGCGAGCGTAGCTCCTCCCGGATCCTGGGTTCTGACGATGCTGCGCCGATCGCAGATCGTGTCGCAGGCTACGGCGCCGCTCGCAACAGCGTGGCGCTGGACCTACCAGGTGCCAGCACCCTCGAGAAAGGCACCGCCATCGCCGCGCTTAGACCGGACCGCCGACTGGCAGACGGCGCTCGACTGGCTCTGGTACCTTGCTATCGCAGCCGCCTGTCTCGTCGCTGCGTGGAAAATCGCCACTTTCGTGCTGGCCGGCGTGACGCTGGGCGAGGCGGGACACGTCATCCTCCTCGGCTTCGCCACCCTGACGCGCGTGTTCGTGCTGATTGCGCTCGCGAGCCTCATCTGGGTGCCCGTGGGGGTCTGGCTCGGGCTACGACCGGGCGCGGCGCGGGTCGCACAGCCGATCGTCCAGTTCATGGCCGCCTTTCCGGCAAACCTTCTGTTTCCGCTCGCGGTGTCGGCGATCGTGGTGCTGCAGCTCAATCCGGATATCTGGCTCAGCCCGCTCATGATCCTCGGCACGCAGTGGTATATTCTGTTCAACGTGATCGCCGGCGCCTCCACTATTCCGGGCGAGCTGCGCGACATCGGCGCGAACCTGGGCGTCCGCGGCTGGCTCTGGTGGCGGCGGATCGCGCTACCGGCGGTATTTCCGTTCTACATAACCGGGGCGATCACAGCGTCGGGAGGATCGTGGAACGCCAGCATCGTCGCCGAGGTGGCAAGCTGGGGCGATACCACCCTCAGGGCGCATGGCCTCGGCGCCTATATCGCTGAGGCGACGGAAGCGGGCGATTTCCATCGCATCGTGCTCGGTATCGCCGTGATGAGTGGCTTTGTCGTGATCATCAACCGCATCTTCTGGCGCCCACTGTATGCGCTCGCGGAACGCAAGTTCCGTCTTGGATAAGGGCAGAACAACATGGACACCGCTCCCCTGTTGGAAATCCATGGCATCCGAAAGTCGTTCCTTAAGCCGGACGGGGGGGAGCTGCTCGTCCTCGACGGCATAGACCTGACGCTACGGGACGGCGAAATCGTCGGCCTGCTCGGACGGTCGGGCTCGGGCAAGTCGACGCTGCTGCGGCTCATTGCCGGGCTTTCCGCTCCGGTGGCGGGTTCGATCAGCTACCTGGGCCGTGCGGTGACCGCGCCGCCACCGGGCATCTCCATGGTGTTTCAGAGCTTCGCCCTGTTTCCCTGGCTGACCGTGCTGGAAAACGTGCAGCTTGGGCTTGAGGCGCTCGGGGAGCCGCCCGAGGAGATTCGCCGCCGCGCGCTCGAAGCCATCGACCTCATCGGTCTCGACGGCTTCGAATCCGCGTATCCGCGGGAGCTGTCCGGCGGCATGCGTCAGCGCGTCGGCTTCGCGCGCGCGCTCGTGGTCCATCCCAACATTCTTCTGATGGACGAGCCGTTCTCGGCGCTTGACGTGCTGACCGCCGAGACGCTGCGCACCGACTTCCTCGACCTGTGGGCGGAAGGGCAGCTTCCCATCAAAGGCGTGATCCTCGTTACACACAACATCGAGGAAGCCGTGCTGATGTGTGACCGGATTCTCGTTTTCGGCAGCAATCCGGGACGCATCCTGAAGGAGATCAAGGTCGAGCTGCCGCATCCGCGCACGCGGCTGGACCCCGGTTTCCGCGATCTCGTCGAACGCATCTACGTGGAGATGACGGTCCGCTCGGCTGCGGAGCACATCGGCAAGCGGGTCGAGCGCTTTCCAGGGTCGGGCATCGGCACCATTCTGCCGCCGGTTTCCTCGAACGTCCTGGCGGGCTTGCTGGAGGCCGTTGCCGGGGCCCCGTATGACGGAGAGGCCGATCTTCCGGTCATCTCCGGATCGCTGCACATGGAGATCGATGAGCTGTTTCCGGTGGCGGAAACCCTACAGATGTTGCGGCTCGCGGAGCTGGCGGGCGGCGACCTGCGGCTCACCGCGGAGGGCCGGCAGTTCGCGGAGGCGGATACCGATCAGCGCAAGCGGCTCTTCGCCCATCACCTTCTGACATACATCGCGCTCGCCGCCCACATCCGGCGCGTGCTCGACGAGCGGCCCAGCCACCGCGCGCCCTGGAGCCGGTTTGCGGACGAACTGGAGGATTACATGTCGCCATCCGCCGCCGAGGAGACCTTGCGCGCAATCATCGATCTTGGCCGTTATGCGGAAGTTTTCGCCTACGACGACCAAACGCACGTGTTCAGCCTCGACAATCCTTGAGGAAACAACAGCATTATCGCCGAAATCCATTCACCACTGCTCAACGCCCCCGACTGATTGTTGACAGCGCGGGCGCCCACGGAGTGCACTTGGCACGGAGCTGACCTGGAGAGTCGCTGTGGGAAACGCACGCAATTCAAAGCTTCGGTGCCTGCCCTCCGTCGATAAGCTGCTGAAGACGGAAGCTGCGTCATCCCTCACCGAACGCTATGGCCGCGAAGCGACGACCGACGCCCTACGCGCGGTGCTGACGGAAACACGCGCCGAGTTGCACGTCGGCGCTGCTACTCCGCCGACGCCTGAGCATATCACTCAGATGGCCGGGGCTCTCCTCGCGCGGAAAAGCCGCTTCACGATTTTTCCCGTGTTCAATCTCACCGGTACGGTTCTTCATACCAATCTGGGACGCGCAATCCTGGCGGACGCTGCTGTCGAGGCCGCGGTCGAGGCGATGCGCAACGCCGTCGCGCTGGAGTTCGACCTCGACACCGGCAGACGGGCCGAGCGCGACGACCATATCAAAGGATTGCTTTGCGCACTCACGGGCGCGGAAGATGCGACCGTCGTCAACAACAACGCGGCGGCCGTGCTGCTGGCGCTCAATACGCTCGCCAGCGGGCGGCAAGCCATCGTCTCACGGGGAGAGCTGATCGAGATCGGCGGCGCATTCCGGATGCCGGACATCATGGCGCGCGCTGGCGCGCAGCTGATCGAGATAGGAACGACCAACCGCACGCACCCTTCCGATTACAGGTCTGCGATCACGGCGCAGACGGGCGTCATTCTCAAGGTGCACACATCGAATTATGTCATCTCGGGCTTCACTGCCCAGGTTCGCCCCGCCGAGCTTGCAGCAATCGCGGCCGACGCGAACGTGCCTCTGCTCAACGATCTCGGATCCGGCACGCTCGTTGATCTGACGGGCTATGGATTACAGGCGGAACCGACGGTACGCGAAGCCGTCACCCATGCAGACCTCGTGACCTTCTCCGGCGACAAGCTGCTGGGCGGACCTCAGGCGGGCTTCATCGTCGGGCGGCATGAGCTGATCGAGAAAATCAATCGTAACCCGATGAAGCGTGCGCTGCGCATCGATAAAATCCGGCTGGCCGCAATTGAAGCCACGCTCCGGCTCTACAGCGATCCGGATCGCCTTTGCCAGCGCCTGCCGACGCTCAAATTCCTCACGCGCCCTCAAAAGGACATCGCGGATCAGGCGGAGCGTCTTCTGCCGCCCGTCGCCGATCAGCTGGGACCTGCATTCAGCGTCGAACAATGCGTGTGCCAGAGCCAGATCGGCTCCGGGGCACTGCCCCTGCACACCTTGCCCAGCGCCGGATTGCGTATTCGCGCGCTGGAACGAGCCTCTGCAATCGAGCGCCTGTCCGCCGAGCTGCGCGGGGCGGACAGGCCCATCATAGGCAGGATCGAAGACGGCGCCCTAGTGCTGGATCTGCGCTGCCTGACCGACGAACCGGAATTTCTTTCCAGCCTATCCGGCATCACGATAGACCCCCTTATTGAAACGGCACCCGATCACCGCCAATAATGGCGTATGATCATTGGCACCGCCGGGCACATCGATCACGGTAAGACCGCTCTTGTGAAGGCGCTGACGGGCGTCGAGTGCGATCGCCTCAAGGAAGAGAAGACCCGTGGCATCACCATCGATCTCGGCTTCGCTTACCTGCCTGCGCCATCGGGTGATATTCTAGGCTTCATCGACGTCCCCGGACACCAGCGCCTCGTGCATACGATGCTCGCGGGCGCCAGCGGCATAGACTTCGCGATGCTCGTGGTCGCGGCCAACGAGGGGATCAAGCCGCAGACACGCGAGCATCTCGCGATTATAAATCTGCTGGGCGTCTCGCGCGGCATCGTCGTCATCACAAAATCGGATCTGGTAGATGCGGGGGAGCTTTCGCGCATCGTTCGAGAGGTCAGAGCGGTCATCGCCGATACGGTTCTCGATGGGGTCGATATCGTACCGGTCTCGGCGCTGACGGGAAATGGAATCGGCGCACTGCGCGAGCAGCTCTTCAGCGCCGCGGCGTTCGTTCGCGAGCACCGTTCGGACGGCCGCTTTCGCCTCGCCGTCGACCGTGCCTTCACACTGGCGGGCATCGGCGTCATCGTGACAGGCACTGTGTTGTCCGGCTCCGTCAGAGTGGGCGAGCACGTGAAGCTCAGCCCATCCGGCATCGACGCACGGGTGCGCTCGATCCATGCGCAGAACCGGGAGTCCAATATCGCGCGCCAGGGTGATCGGTGCGCACTCAATCTTGCCGGCGCAGGCGTCACCAAAGACGCTATTCACCGCGGCGATGTGGTTCTCGATCCCTATCTCCATGCACCGACTGCGCGCATCGATGCGGTGCTGCAGGTTCTACCCGGCGAAGAAAAGGCCATCGGCCAGTGGTTTCCAGTCCGTCTGCACCACGCAGCGGCGGAAACCGGCGCCCACATTGCGCTGTTCGAAGATGCACCGATCGCACCGGGCTCGGCGCGCGCGGTGCAACTCGTTCTCGACGAGCTGTTGGCCGCAGCGGTTCCCGATCGCTTCATCGTGCGCGACGTATCGGCCCAGCGCACGATCGGCGGCGGACAGTTCATCGATCTGCGCCCGCCGGCACGCAAACGGCGTAGCGCCGAGCGGCAATTGCAGCGAAGCGCACTCGCGATCGGCGATGCCGCGACGGCGCTCGCAGGTCTGCTCGATGCGCCACCTTATGCGGTAAACCTTTCAAGCTTCGCGCGTGACAGGGCGCTGTCGCAGGGGGAGATGGAAGGCTTGATCGTCAACCTCCGCCTCGTCACGCTCGCGGCGGACCATGACCTCACGGTTCTCTCGGCAGAACGCTGGAAATCTCTGGTCCAGAGCGTGCTGGAGCGGCTCGCGGCCTTTCATTCGGAAAATCCCGACAGCCAAGGGGTCGGACGTGAGCACCTGCGCCTCGCGGTAATGCCGCGGCTGCCGCCAACCACCTTTCTGACTGCACTGCAATCCATGGTGCGCTCGGGCTCCATCGCGCTCGATGGCGCATTCGTCAGGCTCTCGTCTCACCGTGTTCATCTATCCGCAGTGGATGAGAGTTTCTGGCATGGGATTGCGGCGCTGCTTTCCGGTGACGTGAGGTTCCGTCCTCCACGGGTGCGTGAAATTGCGACGCTCCTCGGCCGCGACGAGCGCGATGTCAGGCGTGTGCTGAAGCTGGCGGCGAAGCTCGGCTGGGTGGACGAAATCGCGCACGACCACTTCTTCCTTCGCAGCACCGTCAGCGAAATGGTTGCCACCATTGCCGAGCTGAGCGCCCGCGCCAACTGCCCACACTTTGCGGCGGGTGACTTCCGCAACCGCTTTGCCAATGGGCGCAAGGTTGCTATCCAGATACTGGAGTTTTTCGACCGGCACGGCGTAACGATCCGCAAGGGAGACCTGCGCACTGCGAACAGGCACCGGCTCGATTTGTTCAGCGCCGCGGGGCCGGAGACGGAAAACTCTTCAGGAGGCGAAACGTCCCCGGTGGGACGCTCGGGCTTCAAATCCGAGTGGGGCAGCGAGCCTGTCCCAGGTGGGTTCGACTCCCATCCGCCTCCGCCACCATCTCGAAAGCCGATCCTCTGAGCTTTCGGATCTCGCCGGTCCCGGGGCTTGCGCCTTCAGGCGATGCATTCCGCGGTTATGGGGCCGGAGTTCACGTCACGCGCACTATCGGCGGCCTGTCCGATGCCGTACCGATCGTGCGCGCGAGCGGATAGCCCGCAGCGCGGATCTCGGAAGCGAGCGCATCGGCATATTCGGGTGCACACGCCACCAGCAGGCCGCCCGACGTTTGCGGATCGGTGAGAAGCTTCTGCCGCCAATCCAGGATGTCCGCGGGGAGCTGCACCTCGCCGCCATAGCTTTCCCAGTTGCGCGCCGACGCGCCGGTTACATATCCCGCTTCGGCCAATTCCTCCGCTACGGCAAGGAGCGGCACGTCGCCATAGCTGATCTCGAGACCGACGTTGCTTCCGCGGGCCATCTCCAACGCGTGACCGAGGAGGCCGAAGCCCGTGACATCGGTGATCGCGTGCACGTGCTCGGAACCGGCGAGCGTCTCACCGATGCGGTTGAGTAACGTCGCTGAACCGATCATCTCGGCATAGGCGTCGGCAGGGAGCGCGCGCTTTTTGAAAGCCGCGGAATAGATGCCAAAGCCAATGCCCTTGGTGAGCAGCAATGCATCCCCTGGGCGCGCGCCGCCGTTGCGACGCACGTTGCTGCGCCTGGCGAGACCAATGACCGCGAGGCCATAGATGGGCTCCTTTGAATCGATCGAGTGACCGCCCGCAACGGGGATGCCTGCTTCCGCGCAAATCGATGCGCCGCCCTGCAGGATCTGGCGCACGACCTCGACGGGCAGCTTGTCGAGCGGCATGCCGAGGATCGCGAGCGCCATCAGCGGCCTGCCGCCCATGGCGTAGACATCGGAGATGGCGTTGGCGGCCGCAATGCGCCCGAAGTCACGCGGATCATCGACCATGGGCATGAAAAAATCGGTGGTGGCGATGATGCAGTGCTCATCGTCGAATTGCCACACCGCCGCGTCATCGCCCGTCTCGGTGCCCACGAGGAGCTGCGCATAGGGTTGCGTCGACGATTGGCCGGCAAGGAGTTTCTGCAGCACCGCGGGTGCGAGCTTGCATCCGCAGCCGCCGCCGTGTGCCAAATCGGTCAAGCGAACGGTAAGTTCCGACATCGAGAAGCCTTCCGTTAGCAAATCAAGGTCGTAAGATCGCTCTTGCGACTTTCTATGCCGCGTATCGGCGGCGTACCCCTCACGTGAAACCCGCGGAGGCTCCGTGGACGCAAAACAGCCGCACGCTCATCTGCTGATCCTAAGATGGGCCGCATTCCTCAGCATCGCAATCGTGGGGCTACTCTACGTCAAATGGCTCCCCTACTACAGCCGCGCCTTCATCGCCGCCGCCGAGCATTCGATCGGGCAATCCATATTGATGGGAACGGATGCTGCGCCGCCGCCACCCTCTCTCGCTGCTGCGTTCGGCTACGCTCTCGCGTATGGAAAGGCGATCTGGCAGGCGATGCTGCTCGGCCTCCTGCTCGGCTCCGCCATTCAGGCTCTGGTGCCGGCGGATTGGGTGACGCGCATGCTCGGCAAAACGAGCTTCGCAAGCGTCGCCATGGCCGGCGCATTAGCACTCCCCGGCATGATGTGCACGTGCTGCGCGGCGCCGGTCGTCGTCGGGCTGCGGGCCCGCCAAGCATCGCCGGGCGCGGCCATCGCTTTCTGGCTCGGCAATACGATCCTCAATCCTGCGACGCTCGTATTCATGGGCTTCGTGCTTGGATGGGATTGGGCTGCGTTTCGCATCGTTCTGGGCGTGCTGATGGTCTTTGGCCTGGGCCAGATCGTAAACCTCTTGGCGACATCGCAGGAAGCCGAAGCAGCCGGGTTGCGGATGTCTCAAATGGATGCCTGCGGCGATACTCCCTTGGACATTCCTGGCATTCTAAAGCGATGGTGGGACATCTTCGTGCGGCTGAGCGTGCGCCTCATACCCGAGTACGTCGTGCTGCTGTTGCTGCTCGGCGCCGCGCGGGCCTGGCTGTTTCCGGAGATCGGCCCCCAGATCGGCAATGAACTCTATTGGATCGCCGTCTTTGCCTTCGTCGGCATGCTGTTCGTTATCCCGACGGCGGGCGAGATCCCTATCGTGCAGGCCATGCTCGCGCTTGGCATGGGCGTCGGCCCCGCAGCCGCATTGCTGATGACGTTGCCGCCGATCAGCGTGCCTTCGCTCGCCATGGTCGCAGGCTCGTTCCGATGGCAAACACTCGCGGTTGTTTCTGCGGGTGTCGTCGGGTTCGGCATTCTGGCCGGTGTGCTCGCGGTATCCCTCGGGCTTTGAGCTGCGACGAATGAGTCTACCCAATCAACAACAGCGGGTTGGGGGCGTGGCGTGCCCATCCAGCTTCGGAGACCAGCACATCCAGTCCTAGGGTTGCGAGGTCGTCCGCAAACGCATCGACTTGCATATCCTTCGCCTGATAGAGCATCTTCGCATAGGTCTGGCAGTCGCCGCAGCTCTCCGCTCGGACGACATCGCTGCCGCCCTCTATGCTTCTCAGCTCCAGTTTGCGCGCGCCGCCGCAGGTGATGCAGATCGCGCGCACGTGGTTCCACGCCGTGGAGCATAGCGAGCAATAGAGGTAGCGCGTTCCGGGCGTGTCTCCGCTGGCCGTGACGATCCCGGAAACGGGCGTCGAACCGCAGGAGGGGCAAAGGCCCCGCTCGGGCAGCAGCCGGATTTGCTCCACCGAGAGTTTCGACGCCAGAGACGCAAAGTAGACCTGCAAGGCTGCGGCAACGAAAAGGGCTTTGGAAACATCTGCCGTGGCGATATCGCCATGGAGAAAGCTATCGGCCAGCCGCTCGATCGCCTCTTCGTTGCAACGGCGCAGATCGTCGATATCGCCCGCGATTTTCTTCGGCGGATCGCTTCGCCCCAACGCACCGAGAATGACGCTCATCCCCATGCGCCACGCCGGATCGCGGCCGTGCGTCGTGAGCGGAGGCAAGCGCTGCTCAACGGCGTACTGCACGGCGCGGTCGTTGGGCGATGGTACGTCGCCGAACAGCGCCACTGCTGCTTCGTGCTGCGCCCGGGCGAGCTGCGCCATGAAGCGCAGCCATTGTTCCATGGGGTTGCCTTCTGCCAGCACGTCGAGGCGGGTAGCCGTCGCCGCAAATCGTGAATTGATGTCGGGCAGCAGAACGGGCCGGGGCGCCTTAACGCCCCCCGAAGGATTCCCCTGCCATTTGCCGGTTGGTGGAGCGCCACCCTGTCTCACGGCCAAGCCCTCACTTGCGGCGCTCGTCGGCGGGCGCGCGCGGGGTGGGGCCGGGCGAGCCTGTCGAGACGAGCGCACGGAACCACTTGCGGTGATGGCGCCAGGCCCAGCCGGGGGTGACGTAGCCTTGGGTCATGGCCCGCATGGATCCGCGAACCCAGATCGCGGCGTAGACGTGGATGACCCAGATCAGTATCGCCGCGATCGCCGCCATCGAATGGACGAGCAGCGCCGCGCGCTGCGTCTCGAGCGAAGAGAAGCTTTCGAAATAATAGTCCCAGATCAGGATGCCGCTGAACAGCAGCACCGGAATGAGGAAAGCCATGGACCAGAACACGAACTTCTGACCAGCGTTGAAGCGCGCCACCTGCGGCACGTCTTCTTCCTCGTTCGCTAGCACGCGGTCGATCGCGAGCAACCACGCAAGATCATCCCGCGTCCACAGGTTGTCGCGCCAGAACTGCACGACCATCCCCGCATAGCTGACGACGAGAACCAAGCCGATCCATGGGTGAATGGCGCGCGTCCATTGCCCGCTGCCGAACAGGCTCGACATCCAATACAACAGCGGATCGAACATCGACAGCCCGGACAGCATCAGCAGCACGAAGCACGTGGCCGTGATCCAGTGATTGATCCTGGTGATCGTCGGGTTGCGGATGAGTGAACCCTTTGGCCGTATCATGCGTGTTTGTCCGATATGGTGCGAAGACGCGCCTCTTCCACTTCCTCTTCAAAGCGCTTCGCTTCCTCTTCGTCCTCGGGCTGGACCTCGTTCGGTCCGGCAACGACCCAGTGCAGGAAGCCGGCGATGACCGATGCCGCAATGCCTGCGAGCGCAAAGGGCTTGATGAGGCCCTTCCAGAATTCGACCGTCGGACTGATTCTGGGGTTCTCAGGCAGATTTGCATAGATGGACGGCTGGTCTGCGTGGTGCAGAACGTACATCACGTGCGTTCCGTCGACACCCGGCGGATCGTAGAGGCCAGCGTTTTCGAAACCGCGCGATTTCAAATCCACGATCCGCTCACCCGCCCAGTCCGTCATATCCTTCTTGGAGCCGAAGAGAATGGCGCCGGTCGGGCATGCTTTCACGCAGGCAGGCTCCATTCCAACGGCCACACGGTCGGAGCAGAGCGTGCACTTATAGGACTTGTGGTCCACCTTGCTGATGCGCGGGATGTTAAACGGACAGCCCTTCACGCAGTAGCCGCAGCCGATGCAATTCTCGCTGATGAAATCGACGATGCCGTTGGCATATTGCACGATGGCCCCCGGCGCAGGGCAGGCCTTGAGGCAGCCCGGATCCTCGCAGTGCATGCAGCCGTCCTTGCGGATCAGCCATTCGAGGTCGCCGGTTTTGGGATTGTCCCATTCGGTGAACCGCATCAGGGTCCACGTGGCCGGATCGAGATCCATCGGGTTGTCGTAGGATCCCTCGAAGTACCCGACGTCCTTGCGCAGGTTGTTCCATTCCATGCACGCTGCCTGGCATGCCTTGCAGCCAATGCAGCGCGTGACGTCGATGAGCTTTGCGACCTCGGCCTCGTAGTGGCGCACCGACGGCGGCGTAATCGTCGTCGCGGAGATGCGGATATAGTCTTGCGATTGCAAGTTCGACATTGCCCGCTCCGTTACACCACAGGGCCGCTCGCCGCTTCGATATTGACGAGGAACGCCTTGAACTCCGGTGTCTGTGTGTTCGCATCGCCTACCGAGGGCGTCAGGGTGTTCGCGCCAAATCCTTTTCGCGCCTGCCCGGTGAAGCCCCAGTGAATCGGTATGCCGATCACATGCATCTGCTTGCCTTCCACCATCAGCGGCTTGATGCGTTTGGTCACGTAGGCTTTGCACACCATGAAGCCGCGCTTGGAGGAAAGCCGCACCCAGCCGCCCTGGACGATCCCCTTCTCCTTCGCCAGCGCCTCGCCGATCTCGATGAATTCCTCCGGCTGGAGGATCGCGTTGATCAGGGCGTGCTTGGTCCAGAAATGGAAGTGCTCGGTTAGCCGGTAAGTCGTCGCGACATACGGAAATTCGTCCACCGATCCGAACATCGCGCGATCATCGGGGAAGACGCGCGCGGCGGGATTGGCGCTTACCTTGGGGTGCAGCACGTTCGCCACCGGAGCTTCCATCGGCTCGTAGTGCTCCGGGAACGGTCCATCGACCATGTCGCGCGCGAACAGGCGGCCGGTGCCCTCGGCATTCATGATGAAGGGGCCAACGGCCTCGGACGGCTTGATGGTGGGCCCGTAGTCGGGGACATCGATGCCCACCCACTGCGCACCGTTCCAGGTCAGGATCGGCTTTGCGGGGTTCCAGGGATTGCCGGCCGGATCGCAGCTCGCACGGTTGTAGAGGATGCGCCGGTTGGCCGGCCAGGCCCAGGCCCAGTTGGGCGCGATGCCCTGCTCGCGCGGATCGGATGCGTCGCGCCGCGCCATCTGGTTACCGTGCTCGGTGAAGCATCCGCTGAAGATCCAGCAGCCGCATTCCGTCGTGCCGTCATCGCGCAACTGCTGGTATCCGTCGAGCAGGTGGCCGGCTCTGACCGTTACGGCGCCGGTCGAGTCCGCGATGTCGACGTGCGTGCGCCCGTTCATCTCCTTCGCGAGATCTTCCGGACTGGGGTCCTGCGGATCGACGTAGTTCCAGGTGAGCCCGAGGATCGGGTCGGGGAACGCGCCCCCCTCCTTGCGGTAGAGCTCGCGCATGCGATGGTAGATGTTCGACATGATCCAGATGTCGGACCTGGCCTTGTCCGGCCCATTGGCGGCTTTCCAATGCCACTGGAGCCAGCGCGCCGAATTGACGAGGGAGCCGTGCTCCTCGGCAAAGCATGTCGTCGGGAGCTGGAAGACTTCCGTCTGGATGGCTGCGGAATCGGCGGGGTTCTGCGGACCGAAGTCCTGCCAGAAACGCGACGTCTCGGTGTCGAGCGGATCCATCGTAATGAGGAACTTGAGCTTCGAAAGCCCGCGCCTGATCTTTCCGCGATCGGGAAACGCCTGCAGCGGGTTGAAACCCTGGCAGATGTAGCCGTTCATCTCCCCGTGGCTCATCATCTCGAAGGCCTTGATGATGTCGTAGAGCGGCACATCCAGCTTCGGCAGCCAGTCGTAGGCCCAGTTGTTCTCCGGGCGCGCGGCGTCGCCATACATCGCCTTCTGGAAGCTGACGAAGAACTTGCGGTAGTTCTGCCAGTAGCTCATCTGGTTCGGACGCAGCGGCTTGAATTCGCGCGTCTTCATGTAGTCTTCGAACGTCGCCTCCGTCTCGTGCGGCAATATCAGGTAGCCCGGCATCTGGTTCGACAGCAGTCCCACATCCGTCAGCCCCTGGATGTTGGAATGGCCGCGCAGCGCATTCATGCCGCCGCCCGCAACGCCGATGTTGCCCAGCAGAAGCTGCACCATCGCCATCGTCCGGATGTTCTGCGAACCGACGGAATGCTGTGTCCAGCCCAGTGCGAAAAGGCTGGTCATGGCTCTGTCGGGCGCGGCCGTCGATGCAATGAGTCTGCAGATGTGCAGATACTTATCCTGCGGCGTGCCGCAGATGCGCGATACCATTTCAGGCGTGTAACGCGCCACGTGCTCGCGCAGAAGTGCCATCACGCACCGGGGATGCTGCCATGTGTCGTCGACCTTGGCGAAACCCTGCTCGTCGAGCTCGTACTCCCATTTCGTCTGGTCGTACGAGTGACTCTCCGGCTGATAGCCGCTGAAGAGGCCATCCTCGAAGGCGTAGTCTTCCTTCACGATGAGGCCCGCGTTTGTGTAAGCGCGCACGTACTCGTGCTGGATCTGATCGGTGTCCAGCAGATACTTGATCACGCCCGAGAGGAACGCGATGTCGGTGCCAGGCCGAATGGGCGCATAGTAATCGGCCACCGATGCCGTGCGGTTGAAGCGCGGATCGACCACGATGAGTTTAGCGGCATTCTCGATCTTGGCTTCGATCACCCACTTGAAGCCGCACGGGTGCGCTTCGGCAGCGTTGCCGCCCATAACGATGACCACGTTGGCATTCTTGATATCCTGCCAAGTGTTGGTCATTGCACCGCGACCGAATGTTGGAGCCAGACTGGCTACCGTCGGTCCGTGTCAGACACGCGCCTGATTGTCGAAGACCAGCATCCCGAAGGATCGGACCACCTTCCATGTCAGGTAGGAGGTCTCGCTCGACGACGCGGACGCCGCGAGCATGCCGGTTGTCAGCCAGCGGTTCACGGGCGTGCCGTGAGCATCCTTGGCGATGAAGTTCTTGTCGCGGTCGTCTTTCATCAGCCGGGCGATGCGATCCAGCGCGAATTCCCAGGAGACTTCCTTGAACTCGCTCGTGCCGGGGGCGCGATATCTGGGCGTCTGAAGCCGCGTCGGCGCATGGACGACGTCGAGCAGCGCGGAACCCTTCGGGCACAGCGTGCCGCGATTCACCGGATGATCGGGATCGCCTTCTATGTGGATGATGTTCGAGTGCGCATTTTTTGCGCGGTCGCCCATGCTGTAGATGAGGATGCCGCAGGCGACTGAACAGTAGGTACAGGTGTTGCGGGTCTCGGTTGCGGCGGCGAGCTTGTAGCTTCGTACTGATGAAGCGAGCGCTGTCGTCTCGGCACCGAACCCCAACGCATCAATGGTCGAGGCGGCTAACGTGGCAGCGCTGAGCTTTACGAATCCACGGCGAGTGATTTGCATGGATGCGCTCCGGGGAAATTAGCGGCGGTATCATGCCCCAATCGGCAGCACGTTACCGCACCGGTGGCGCCCCGTACAGGGCGGGCATGGCGACTTATGCGCCTATTGGTCTAGAACGATCGCCGTCCGGATTTGTTTCAAACGCCCGGTAGACGCAGGGAGTTAATCTACTCCCCGGCACTCACGCGTTCGCCAGTGCAAATTTCGAGGCCAGCCGTGTTCTCGAGCACGACAACCTCCGCTGCGCCATGGGGGCCATTTTGAATGCGCAGCGAGCATTCTGCCTCGCCGACAGCGAGACCTTTCAATGTGACGTGGCCGAGCCAAGCGGGCAACCGTCCGCCTGCGATGCGGACGCGGCGAGAATGGCCATCGATCTCAATGCCTAACAATGCCTGTAGCATTTGAAAGAGTGCCCCGCTCGACCAGGCCTGCGGCGAACAGGCGACGGGATAGAGGACGGGCGCACGCGCTCGCCGCCGCGGGAAGCCGCAGAACAGCTCCGGAAGCCGCTGCTGGTGCATGTGCGTCGCTGCATCGAGCTGTGCCTTGAGCAGCAGCTCCACGCCGCTACGGTCGATACGTGCGAGCCCGGACGCGATGAGCGCGTTGTCATGCGGCCAGATCGAGCCATTGTGATAGGACATCGGGTTGTAGCGGACCTGACCGTGCGCCAGCGTGCGGATGCCCCAGCCGGAGAACATCGCCGGGGAAAGCATCGCCGCGGCAACCTTGGCTGCTCTGTCGCGGTGTGCAATGCCCGACCGCAGAACCTGTCCCGCATTGCTCGACAGCGCGAGGCACGGGCGTTTGTCGCCATCGAGAGCCAACGCATAGCAGCCGATTTCGTCCGACCAGAACGCGGTCTCGAAACGTTGCTTCAGCGTGGCGGCCTGACGCTCCAGCTCCTCGGCATGCGCGGTATGGCCGAGCGAATGTGCCATACGCGCCGCCAGCGTCTTTGCCTCGTAGACGTACGCCTGCACCTCTACGAGCGCGATCGGTCCGTGGCAGAGGCTGCCGTCGGCGTGGAAAATCGAATCGCCGGAATCTTTCCAGCCCTGGTTCGCGAGCCCCGACTGTGCGGCGCGGTCGTATTCGACGAACCCGTCACCATCCCGATCGCCCCACGTATCGATCCAAAGCAGCGCGGCCTCGATGTTCGGCCACAGTGCTCGCAGCAGATCGTGGTCCGCAGTCCGCTCCCAGTAACGCCCGGCGAGGAGCACGAAGAGCGGCGTTGAATCGACGCTGCCGTAATACCTTCCGAACGGCACTTCCTTGCGCGCGGCCATTTCGCCGCCGCGCATCTCGTGCAGAATTTTACCGGGCTCGCAGTCCGCGTGCGCATCGACGGAGGTCGCCTGATGGGCTGCGAGGAACTGCAGTACGCCCTTCGCCAGCTTCGGCTCCACCAATAGAAGCTCGAGCGCGGTGATCATGCCGTCGCGGCCGAACGCGGTGGAGAACCAAGGAACACCGGCATAGGGGTAGAGCCCTGCGGGCGTACGCGTCATCAGCAGCCCAACGTCCGCAGCAGCACGACGCAGAATGGCATCCGCCTCGGCGTTGCCGGTTCGCACTTCGCACAGCCGCGCTCTCCGGGCTGCCTCTTTGCGCACGGCGACGAGGCCGGAAAGGAACGTCTTTGCGTGGCTCAAGGAGGCGTCGCCGATACGTACGTCGAGCTCCAGGATCTCCTGCGCCTTGCTCGGCAGCGCGATGCGAAACTCGGCTGTGTTTCCCGTCAAACGGTGCGGTGGCGTCGAGAACGCCACGCGGGCGGTTCTCAGCACGTCGTCGAGGCCGCGGTAGCGCAGCGTCACTTCCGCGGGCGGATAGAGCTGTACACTGCGCTTTCCCCTGCGCGAACGCGCAGTGCCGCGCACCTCGAAGATGTCGGCGAAGTCGTTGTCGAAGCCGATCGTGACAGGAATATCGATCGGCGACTGGCCGTAGTTGGAAAGGATGAGACGCTGCCGCAATCCACCCGCATCGACGTAGAAGGCGCGCTCGATGTGGATCTGCTCCTTGGCGACGACCACATGCCCGTCGCGCACGATGTCTGGATTCGTAAGGTCGGCGCGTGCGTACGTGCCGTCTTGCGACAGGCTCGAACCCAGCAGCAACGGATCCACCGACCATATGGCCAGGCGCAGGTGCGAGAGGTATCGCGTATCGGCATGAAACAGGCCGTCGGATCCGCGACCGTCGGCATTGATGTCGCCGTGCGCATCGATCACGGCAAACGTATCATCGCACTTCAAGGCGTATCGCTCGCGCGACCCCGCCTCCGTTATGGCAACTCCAAATGGCGCGGCTTCTTCTTCAGCCAGCTTATCGACCTTCGGCTGCGCCTCGGACATCGCCTCGTCCCCCGCCGTTAAATTCCCTGCAGCACGCGTGCGATCCGGTCGCCTACCGGAGACAGTGCGGACGCCAGCCTCGAGCGCCGCTGTCCCACGAGCGTAACGCGGGCCTCGGTCCCGGGCTGCACCGGCCCGGCACGCTGGCACTCGCTGGATGCAAGGGCGATGCGGGCGCGGTATGACAACTGCTCGTTGCGCGTGTCGACGACAGGACCGATGCCGCTCAGCGTACCCACGAGTTCGGCGGGTTCGGCGCGGTCCGGCGTCGATAGCTGCACCTTTACGTCCTGACCCACCCGAAGAGCGGCAATGTCCGTCGGCGCAATCGCGGCATCGACGACGAAACTCTTCTCCTGGCGGGTAATCTTGACGAGACCCTCCCCATCGGCAACGCGCACGCCGATTGCGCGGTCCGGCTGCAGGCGCACGACGCCCGCTGCAGGCGCCTTCACTTCAAGGCGGCGCAACTGCTCCGCGTCCACGCGCTGGCGGCTGGCGGCCTCTGCGAGCTTGGCGTCGGTCTCGCTCAATTCGCGCAGCGTCTCCTGTGCGCGTTCGCGCTGGACCTGCAGCATCAGGAAGCGCGACTCCGCGATACGACCTTCGGCTTGGGCGATGCTCGCTCCGAGCACGCCGTCGCGATCGCTTTCGAGGCGAACGGCCTCGCGTTCGAGGGAAAGCAATGTCGAGGTCGGCATCAGGCTCTTGGCGCGGAGATCGCGCGCGGAGCGCAACTGCTCCCTCACGTAGGAGAGCTCTTTGTCCTTCCCGGCCACCTGGCGCTTGTAGGCGACGATCTCGTCCTGCAGTTTCGCGATGCGCTCATTCAGCTGATCGACCTCGGACTGGCGTGCCAGTTTGCGCTCCTCGAACAGTGCGCTTTCGGTTGCAAGCAGATTGGCGATGTAGGGGTCGCTCGAGCGGTCCGCGAGTGAAGGCGGAAAGCTCACCTGCTGCAGGCGCCCGTGCTCGGCCGCAAAACGGGCCCGGCGGGCAATCAGCGCGTCCAGCATGTGGGCCACTTCGTCGGCGGTCCCCTGCAATGCGGGATTTTCCAGGCGCACGAGCACCGTGCCGGCGTCTACAGTATCGCCATCGCGGACCCGGATATCGGCAATGACGCCGGTCGCTTCGGAGCGCACGTCGAGCGTCGAGCTGTCGGATACCACGGAGCCCTGCGCAACGACGTGGAACTCTGCAGGTTTGTCGGCGCTCACGCTGGCGCTCAGCATCGTTGCGCCGCCAGCGATCGCTGCAGTCAAAAGAATTATTGTCGATTTTAAGCGGATGTTGCGCTCCATCGGTAGGTCGAGGTTATCCATCTGAGCCCGCGCAGGCAAAATTGCCCCTTCGAGCCGCGGCTCGGTGTGGTGCGGACTACGTTCCAGAGGAGATTCAGGAGTTGTTTGTGGCGGGTATGGGGCCTGAACGGCGTTCGCGCGGACGTGCCGCGTGCGCATTTCCCAGCAGCGTTAAATTACGCAATGCTCAGCGACGGCATTAGGCGCGCGATTTCGCCACGGACCATTCGGCTGTAGTGGCTCGATCTCTTCAGCAACTCCTCAGGTGCGCCCTCTTCGAGAATATGTCCGCCCTCGAGTACGACAACGCGGTCGAAGTTGCGGACCGTCGAAAGCCGATGGGCGACGGAGATGACGGTACGCCCGGCCATCAAGTTCTGAAGCGCCTTGCGGATTTCCTCCTCGGAATCCATGTCCAGCGCCGATGTCGCCTCATCGAGCACAACCAGCGGCGCATCCTTAAGGAATGCGCGCGCAATGGCGATGCGCTGCCTTTGCCCGCCGGAGAGGTTGATGCCGCGGGAGCCGAGCACCGTGTCTATTCCCTTCGGGAGCTCGCGGATGAAGGCATCGCACCGTGCCGCGCTCAGCGCCTCCCAAATCTGCGTGTCGCTCGCCGACGGGCACGCATACCGGATATTGTCCCGCACAGTTCGATGGAAGAGGGAGATGTCCTGCGGAACGACGGCGATGACGTTCCGCAAGCTCTGCTGGGTGACGAGGGATATATTCTGGCCGTCGATGAGAATCTGACCGCTCCCGACGTCGTAGAAGCGCTGCAGCAGGGCGATGAGAGTCGACTTTCCGCAGCCCGTACGCCCGATAATTCCGACCCGCTGGCCTGCGGGTATCTTGAGGTTCAGCGCCTCGAAAACGCGACGCCCATCGGGATAGGCGAAGGCAACGTTCTTGAAGGCGACGCTTGCGCCGGCGGGGCTCAATCTCGTTGCAGCCGGGTGATCCCGCATCTGGTGCGGCACGAGCAGGTGACGCAACGCCTCGGATAGGCGCGCTATGTGCTGCGTGACATCCACGAGCGCGATTGCGAGGTCGCGCGTCGCGCTGAGCACGGCGATGCCGAGCGTACAGACGAGCACAACATCGCCGGTGGTAGCCGCTTGCTGCTGCCAGAGGGCGAGCGCCCACGCCAGGATCCCGAAGGTAAGCACGATAGTGGTGAGCGCGTGCAGCAACCGTAGTCGTTCCAGATGCATGAGACTTCGCTTGCGTGCGATCATCTCCTGCATCACCGCGACATCGAAGCGGCGATGCTCGCGGCGCAGTCCTCCGAACGAATTGACGAGGGACATGTTGCTGACCACGTCGACCATCTCGCCATCGACGATGGCGGCGCGGCTCGCGAAGTTATGGTGCAGCGGCTGGCCGGACTTCGCCATCCGATAAATAGCCACCATCACAAGGCCGCCGGCTATCAGCAGTACGAGGGCGATCGTCCAGCTCACGGTGGCTACCAGCACGACGGCGCCGATGGTCGCGACGCACGGCGGGATGACGTTCCAGATGAGCATGTTCTCGATCGTGAACAGCGCGTTGGACGTGGCCGTCACGCGGCTGGTGAACGCCGCCGGTTGACGGTCGACGAAGAAGCCCGGCGCATGGCCTGTCAGGTGGCGAAACAGGTCGCGGCGCAGCGCCCCCGTGACACGCACGAACGTGCCGCAAGCCAAATAGCTCGCCACGCGCCAGAGCAAGTTGTCTGCGGCAATTAGCGCAAATAGCACCAAAAATGCCATCCACACTACCGCTCCTGCGCCCGGTCCGCCCGCGAGTGTGTCGACGAGATTCTTCACGCCGTACTGCGTGCCGATGGAGCACGCCACGGCGCCCAGCACGCACAACAGAATTGCGCCGTGGGCAATAGGATTACGGCGCATGTAACGGACGATAAAATCGAGTGGCCGGTTTGCGTAATTGCAGATGTCGTCCATGGCCGCACCTCACGGGATAGATCCGGCGAACGCGGTGCGTGTTCGGAAGTTCAGGCCTGCGAGGATGCGTCGCTTTAGAAGGGAACGTTGGGGTGAGCTTGCCGTTAACGTGTAACCCGCGGTGCGACCGCGGTTTCTTTATGGGCGCACTTCGATCCGGAGGACGGACGGGTTATGCGTATTGCACAAATTGCTCCGCTTATCGAAGCTGTTCCTCCGAAGCTCTATGGAGGCACCGAGCGCGTCATCTCATGGCTCACGGAAGCGCTCGTGGAGCAAGGGCACGAGGTGACCCTGTTCGCCAGCGGGGATTCGGAAACCAACGCGAAACTGGTTTCCGGCTGGCCAAGGGCGGTGCGCCTCGATGGCAACGTTTCCGACGCCAACGCATTGCACATGGCCATGCTGGAGATGGTCGCGCAAAGGGCGCACGAATTCGATCTCCTCCATTTTCATCTCGATTATTACCCTTTTTCGCTATTTAGCCGGCTGTCGACACCCTTCGTGACGACGTTGCACGGCCGGCTCGATCTTCCCGAACACCGCTGTGTCTTCGAGGCGTTCCCGAGAGCGCCTGTTATTTCCATCTCGCAGTCCCAGCGCGCGCTGCTGCCAACGGCTCCTTGGGCCGGCACTGTCTTGCACGGGATGCCCGAAGGCCTGTTAGGCCCCGTCGACACCACGCCGTCGTACCTCGCATTCCTCGGCCGTATCAGTCCGGAGAAAGGCATCGAGCGGGCGATCCGCGTGGCGCGGCGTTCCGGCATTCCGCTCAAAATTGCCGCCAAGGTCGACAAGGCCGATCACGACTACTTCGAGGAAGTCGTCCGTCCGATGCTCAGCGAGCCGGGCGTGGAATTCATCGGCGAGATCAGCGATTCCCAGAAGGCGGCGTTTCTGAGCGGGGCGCTCGGGCTGCTGATGCTCATCGATTGGCCGGAGCCGTTCGGCCTCGTCATGATCGAGGCGATGGCGTGCGGCACGCCGGTAATCGCATTCAACCTCGGCGCCGTTCCGGAAATCATCGACGATGGGGCGACGGGGTTCGTGGTGGCGGATGAGGACGCTGCGGTAGAGGCGGTCGAAAAGCTGCTCTCCCTTCCCCGCTCGGATATCAGGCCGCAGTTCGAGCGCCGCTTCGCGTCCCGGCGCATGGCTGACGACTACCTCGACATCTACGCCAACGTCATCGGCGCGACCGAGCGCCGTATCCGGCGCAACGGGTCAGTCTATCATTGGCCTGCGAGCGATCCCGGCGCGCCGCAACGGCACGTGCTTCGTCAATGGGAAGGCGTGAGGGGTCCGTCCGATTAGGAGCCATAGCCGCTGCCGGCTTGCGGTGCAGATCCTTGCGGGTTCGTCAGTGGACATCGAAATAGAATGTGGACCAGGTGCCAACCTATCCACGGCGTCTTGTGTAAGCGTCTGTTTTAGTGGCGAAACATCCAGACGACGCCGGCATGGCTGTCGCCAAGAAACAACATTCCTTCCCCATTCAGTGAACCTGGGACGCGCACAGCTTGCGGTTGGCGTAGAAACTCTCAATCTACGTCTCTGAGTTGAGTGCACGTGGAGTTTGAGTATGTTGCGTTCCAGCGTTTTTTGCGCCGCATTCGCGGCGATGATTACGTCGTTGCCGGTACAGGCAGGCGACTATAATTGGTCTGGTCTCTATCTCGGTGCCCACGGTGGCTACGGTTGGGCCGATACGGACTATCCGGGTTCCCCGGCTTATCCTGCCGGCGCTCCGCGCCCCGATCTTGAAGGCGGCCTCGTTGGCGGCCAGATCGGCTACAATCACCAGATCAACAACTTCGTGCTCGGTGTCGAAGCCGACTACTCCTTCACGCGCATGCAGGAGATGGTCCGCGACGGCAACTATCTGACCCAGGATCACGAAATCAGCGGACTGGGCAGTATTCGCGGCCGCATCGGTTTCGCCGCCAGCAACTGGCTGATCTACGGCACCGCCGGCTGGGCCTGGAACCGCGCCAGCTTCAATCAAACCTGCCCCGACGCTGCGCAATTCGGCCATTGCCGGGCGGCGGCGGCTGGAAAGTACAGCCTTTCCAAGGATGAGACGGAAAGCGGCTGGGTGTACGGCGCCGGCGTTGAATCGGGCATCTCTGACAACTGGTCGGTCCGGGCAGAATATCTGCGCTATGACTTCGACAGCCAGGGCTACAACCTCGGCTCTGCTCCGTCGGGCGCCGTCATCGGAACCAAGACGCTCGAGCACGAGGTGGATGTCGTCCGTCTCGGCGTGAACTATCGCTTCGGCGGTGAGCGCTCTTACGCAGCCCCGCTCAAGTAAGCAGCCGGCTGAACGACCAGTATTGCACCGTGAAAGACCCCGGCGCTGAGCCTTAGCGCCGGGGTTTTCTTGTGGGTGTGCATCGTCGGCTGCGGCATTCGAAGGGCTGGCTCTGCTCTGCCATCCGTGGCTGTCGCAGCGCGTTGGGGCTTCGCGCCCGGTACGCCGCACATCATCCTCACCCACGGGGGGCCGATCGATGCGCACGGGCTGCCGCCAAGAACGAGCACGCGGCAGTGAAAGGCGGACGAGCGCTAAACTCGCTGCGATCTCAGCGCAGCTTCCGCGACGGGCTGATAGCTAAAGCCTGCGACGCGCGCGGCGTTTACGCAGGGCGAGAATGCTCAGCGTCAATGCTTCATCCACCGAGAGCCCCGCGACGCGCTTAGGCTTCTGCGGCTTCGCACACATCCGCTGCAAATCTCCGTCGATGTAGGCCGCCAGAACTTCGGGATGGACGTAGCATTTCCGGCAAATCGCCGGTGTGTTGCCGAGTTGTGCGGCCACCGATGCAATTGCCTCGCGAATGGTGCGCCTGTTCGCTGCATCGCTATCGGGGTTGCAGGCCTTGAGAACGTTCGCGACGCGCACCGTGCCGACCCAGGTGCGGAAATCCTTTGCCGATACGTCCGGCCCCGCGATGCTGCGGATGTAGTCGTTGACGTCGACCGACGAGACCTGCCGGATCTCACCCGATTCAGCCTCGTACTGGAACAGATGCTGGCCGGGAAGATCCTGGCAAGAGCGTACTATCTTGGCGACCCGCCGGTCGGTGATCTTGAGATTCCATTCCTTGCCCGTCTTGCCGCGGAATTTGAAACGAAGTTCGCTTCCGGAGATCGCAGCGTGCCGATCCTGCAAGGTCGTCAGGCCAAAACTGTTGTTCTGGCGTGCATACTCGGGATTTCCCACACGGATGAGCGTGGTGTCCAGCAGATGGGCCACCGTCGCAAGCACCTTGCGACGCGCAAGGCCGCGCTCCTTCATGTGGCGGGTGATCGTCCGTCGCACTTTGGGGAGCGCCATTCCGAAGTCGATGAGGCGGTCGTACTTGGCTGCGTCGCGCTGCTGGATGAAATCGGGGTGATAACGATATTGCTTGCGGCCGCGGGCGTCTCGTCCGGTGGCCTGGATATGCCCGTTGCCGTCGCTGCAGATCCAAACATCCGTCCAAGCCGGCGGAATAACCAGGGAGCGGATGCGCGCGAGCGTGCCTTTGTCGCGAACGGATTTCCCCTCTGCCGAAACATATTTGAAGCTGCGCCCTGCGGGCTTACGCGTAATCCCTGGCGCCCCCTCGCCGACGAAATATAGCTTTGGCTCCGCCGCGCTTGGCTGCGGGCCCGTTAGAACCTGGTCTCGCGATTGTCTCAACACCTTGCACTCGCCAGCGGAACATCACGCTGGCATGAGAACGTTCCCAAACGCCGGCCCGTTCCGAGGCGCCGAGCAACGGCTGACCGGTGCGCAGCATCGCGGAGGACCCGTACTCACAGGCCGAACGGATAGGTTTCGGGCGGCCCAGGCGGATGGTGCTCGGGGCCCAGCGCGGTCACGGCTTTCGTCTCGTCGAACCAGACGTACGCATCGAACTGCCCGGGAAGCGACGCGTCGGAATAGTGGTTCATCAGCTCGGTTTCGGGACGGTAGATCACGCCGATGAAGCGTTCCAGATGGGGCTCAGCGAGCCGGTGCCGGAGTGCTTCGTCGCGCGTCAGATCCAGCAGGAACCTCGGCGTCTCCGCATCATGGCACAGCCGTTCGTAGCTGTCGGAACGCGACGGGCGGACACGCTTGATCTCCATCTCTCCATCCCAGTCGGATGCGGCCGCGACCGTGCCCGTGTGGGTGCCGAAGCCAATGAGCGCTGCCCTCTTGCCGAACCGCTCGCGGCAGAGCTGCCCGATGTTCAGCTGCTCGCGCGCGATCCCCATTTCGGTGAAGCGCGCATCCCCGATATGGGAGTTGTGCGCCCAGACGACGGCCTTCGAATTGGGCCCGTGTGCCTCCAGCAGGTGACCGAGCGTTTCGTACATATGGCGGTCGCGCAGGTTCCAGGATTGGGTGCCGCCGTAATACATGATGCGATAGTATTGCTCGGCCGAGGCGATGAGCCGCGCGTTCTGCATGGCGTCGAGAAAGCTCTCGCCGTCCCGGCTTTCATATTCAAGCTCTCTCGCCAAAAGATCGCGGCATTGCGCGACAACCGCGCGCTCGCACTTGCTGTAGCCGGACGTGAGCACCGCGCGGCCGTAGGTGGCAGGGTCATGCTGCCAGGGTGTGAGGCAGCCGTACCGCTCCCGCGCCACGCGTGCGGCTTCTGGATCGACATCGTCGAGATATTGCAGCACCGCCGCGATCGATCCGCGCATGTTGTAGATGTCGAGACCGTAGAAGCCTGTCCGGCGCTCGGGCGCCACGTCCCAATTGTGCTTGCGCAGCCATTCGACGAACTGCGCCACATCCGTGTTCCGCCACATCCACGTGGGAAAACGTTGGAACGGTGGCTCGGCGTTGAGGCGGGCAGGCTTATGACGGACGTACCGGTCAACGGCCGCGGCATCGGGCCAGTCCGCTTCCACCGCGACGATCGTGAACCCGTGATGCGTGATGAGATGGCGGGTGATGGCCGCGCGTGCCTGGTAGAATTCCGACGTGCCATGGCTCGCCTCGCCGAGAAGCACCACGCGACGATCGGCAAAACGTTCGAACAGACGGCCAAATTCAGGATCATCGAACTCCGGCAACACTTCCGCCGCGTTGGCGATCATATCCGGCAATGGGCGTCCACGGGCCTGGATGACCACACTATCGACGTCTGCCAGGCCTTCGGATTCCGCCCAGCCCTCCTTGCCGATCAGCGGAACGAACCTCACCGGGCCAAGATCCTCGAGCTCGAAATCCTCGCCTGCGACGCGCGTAATCCTGAGGAGATGCTGATAGCGCTCGGCATCACCCACCGGGATGATCAGCCGTCCGCCAATGGCGAGTTGCTGCTTCAGCGCGGGCGGCACTTCGGGCCCACCCGCCGCAACCAGTATGGCGTCGTACGGTGCAGCGGCGGGCCAACCCAGCGTCCCATCGCCGGTATGGATGGAGACGTTGTCATAGCCGAGCTTCCGCAGCCTCCGCCGAGCGCGTTCGGCCAGCGAGGGGTGGCGTTCGATGGCGTCGACTTGCGCGGCAATACGGCTGAGAACCGCCGCGGCGTAACCCGATCCCGCGCCGACTTCCAGCACGTGATTACCCGGCTCGACGTTCGCGGCGGCCGCCATCATCGCTACGATGTAGGGTTGGGAAATGGTCTGGTGCTCGTCGATGGGGAGCGGCGAATCCTCGTACGCGAACTCCTCGTATCCCGTATCGACAAAGGCTTCGCGTGGAACCGAGCGCATCGCATCGAGCACATGGCGATCGCGTATGCCCCGGCGGGCGATCTGGGTATCCACCATACGTTCGCGGCGTTGCCCCAGGTCCAGCATTGTCACGCCGCCCTGCGCCGGCGCGCACCGGCGCTCTTAGGTTTGGCGCTTTTGCGCTTGGTGCTCGGCCGCTTCGTGCTCAGGGTGCCCTTCGCGCTTTTGCGCGTGGTTCGGCCGCGTGTTCCGGCCTTCGCCGTTTTGGCCCTCGCCGTTTTGGTTGCGCTCATCGCGCCCATGGCGCGGCTGCTCTCTCGCCGTCCGCGCGCGCCAACGTGGGATTTCCCTTCGCGCTCCTGCTGAGCGGTCTCTCCGAGTGCTTCCTTGCGCTCGGACTTCGCAAGCCTGCTCCGGTTCTCTTCCTTGGTTTGATATTTAGAGGCACCCGCCTCGCTCAACGCGATGGCGATGGCCTGGCGCCGGCTCTTGACCTTGCCGCCCTTGCCTTCAGGTCCGCTTCGCAGCTCGCCATGCTTGAACTCGTGCATGACGCGTCCCGTCGTCTTGCGCTGGCGCGGTGAGGTCTTGGCCATATTGGGTTCCTCTCGCCTGAATGGTCGCCGGTCGCCGTTCCATCCGTCTCCGCAGATATCGTCCTTCCGACACGCCACATAACGGCGGAAACGCTGGTTGCTCGACGGCCATCAGCTGCAAACTTGTACTGCTCAATATTCCAAAAACAGCCCGCCGCTTCAGATAGTTCCCACCGCACTTCAAGCCCCGGTTCGGCACGTAGGGAACGCGATCGACGCCCCAGCGTTGGCTCGACAGCATACTGCGGTCGAACAGACAGCTGCCAAGCCGCACCCTACATTTTGCGTATAAAGCGATCGTTGGCCCCATTACCCGATCGCCACGATCCGCGAGGCAAACATGAAGCTTCTCATTGCCGCTTCGCTCCTCGTGCTCCTTGCACAGCAGTACGGCGTAACCGAGCGGGCACTCGAAATTCAGCGGCTGCGCGTCATGAACGACAGTCACCTCGGCAGCTATCTTGGCGATCAGACAGGAAAGCCGCTCTACATTTTCGATCAGGATAAGAAGGGCGCGGGCGGTGCGAAGCCGCAGTCCAAATGCTACGGGAGCTGCGCGCGCACGTGGGAGCCGGTGACAGGACGGCCGGAGCGAACGACGGCGGCGCCGGGTAATCTGTCTCTCTTCGAGCGCGAGGACCAGCAGCAACAGCTCAGCTACGACGGTTGGCCGCTCTACTATTATTCCGTCGATATCGGAGGGAGCTCCAATCCTTCCGGTAATGGCAAGATCGATCACGGCGGGACGTGGTCATTGTTGAGACCGGACGGCACTCCCGTCGCGGCGTTGCCCCAATGAGCCAGCGAAATCTCATCATCGTGCTCGTCGTCGTGCTGCTCGGCCTTGGGGTGTGGTACGTCGCGCGTACGCCCAGCACGAAGCCGGCCGTAACGGGCACGGACGCGGGCGAGAGTGTTCCGCCCAGCGGCTCCGGCCCGCGGACACCGGGCATGCAGCCGCCTCCCTAGCGATGGATTCCGCGTTACGCGCGACCGCCGGTTGATTGCGCCGCATGCGTGCAGCAGCGCTTACGCGGCGACGCCTCATCGGAGAATTTTACTCAAAGATGGTACGATCCGCGCCATGGTGCGCAGTAGTTGCGGTGCCTTTACCGGAAGCCGGCTGCGCGACAGTCATAGAAAAAGCCGGCGCGAATGACCTCCGCACCGGCAGTTCGAACTGGGAAGATGTGTCTTAGCTATGTTCCCAACGCCGGCGACACATCCCGGTTCCCCGATTTTTGGCGCGGCAGCGACAACAAAACGACGATCGCCGCGAAGCAAACGACGGCCAGCATCCCGACGCTCGCCGCCGTGGCACCCGATCCGATCAAGCGCGTGAATACCGCCGTAACGATGCTGTATTTCAAGACCGCCAGCGCCGCGGCAATGGCGCTGCCCATCTTGCCGACGGCCTCGAGGTCCTTGTCCCTGCGGCGGTAGAAGAAGAACACCATCAGCAGGGTCCAGATGCCGAACGCCAGACTGAGTATCGGCGTGATCAGACTGAAGGTGCCGCGTCCCGTGAGGCCGTAAAATGCGCCGACGGATTCGACGAACGCCTGCGACATAAACGGGAAGAAGAGAACCGCCGCCGTGCCGACGATGACGGAAAATTCTATGCGTCGCGCGCTCGCCTGGTAATTCGCCGTCATGCCCTGGTGCCTCAGGACGAGCAGTATGCTGATCGTCAGCAGGACGAGCAGGAAGAACACCTTCATCGGTAGCGTCAGTGCGTGCGCCTGCGCGGTCAACGAGCGCTGGTCGGGGTGCGCAAAGCCTGCGGCCACGGCGGCGCTGAGACGCTGCTGCGCACGGCAGCATTCGCCATCGCTTTGCAACTGCGGCGACGGGGTGAGCCGGGTGGATGCAAAGCAAAAGCGCTTGCGCTCCTGCTCCGCCGCAGGCTCGAGAAACGCATCGCGGTCGCACGCGCGGATGAAGTCGGCGAGCCCCCAGCGCGACTGGCTGACCGAGCGCAGGCCGTGCAGCGCCGTCAGCATGGGCAGGCGTTCGCACACACCGTTCTCGCCACAGGCCTCGCCCTGGTCGGCCGCCAATACGGTCGGGGCGATTTCCCAGATCGACCGCTTGGGGCTGGCGAGAAGGCTCGCCGCAATCGCGTACGACAATCCGCAGAGGATCAGCGCGCCAACCGCGAACCGCAGGCGGCCGAAGCGCACGTGGCGCCAGTAAAAATCGGCAAGCGCCGCAGACGGCACATAGAAGGCGAAGAGCGCCACGATCCCGAGCGTCGGGAAGAAAAGGAACAGGTGGCTGTCCATGGCGGCGAGGTCGAACCAGCCGCTATCCCTAAATTCATAGGCGAGGACCGCCGTCGTTGCCACGAACGATGCGCCCAGCGCTAGGAATACGATGAAAACGAACGCACGCGACCAGATACCAATATCGTGAGACGCCACCACTGCCCCCCGGAGCAAGTTCGAACCAGCCCGAAGCCTATAGACCATTTTTGGCGGGAGATGGTGCGTCCCTGCGGGAAGCATGCCGGTCCGGGGTCGCCTTTTCCGAGGGCCCCGAACAGCCGTCGCAGATAACCCGGCCAGCGGCCGCGGGACACATTCCACTGATCTGCAGGACAAATTCCGAACCTGCCTAGTCTGGTCCGAAGGCCGCCCGCCGCCAGCTTGGGATCCCAGCTGCTCAGCTCTCTTCGCTATTAACGTAAAGCTGCGTGCCGGGCAGGCGCGCCAGGACGCGGCTTCTCGTGCCGTCGTCCATGAGCGCAAAAGCCGTGGAGAGCCCATCGGCGAGCGCCGCAGTGGACGTGACCACACTCAGATTGGTCGCCGGCCTGGCGCAGCGGCCCGTTGCCGGATTGAAGAGATGATTGCAGCGTCCGTCGGCATTGAATCGAAACCCGCTGGCGCCCGTGGTGGCGATGGCCTTGTCGACGAGATCGAATGGGTGCGACGGCTGCGCCGTCTCGACAGCCACTTGCCAGGCGTCCCCGCCTGGGCGGCGGCCAAGGGTGCGGATTTCGCCCATGTCGACCAGGGAGCTGACTATCCCTTCCTGACGCAGCAGATCGACGACGCGGTCGGTGATGTATCCCTGCGCGATCCCGTTGAGCGTCAACCCCATGCCGCGGTGCGCGAGCACGATGCGGTCGCGATTGAAATTGACATTGGACCAACCGACGCGCTTCACCGCCGCAGCGAGCGCATCCGTTGACGGTCCCGCGGGATCGGCATCGGCGGCGGCGAAGTGATCGGCGTAGCACTGCCAAAGGGGCTGAACGGTCGGGTCGAATGCGCCTTCCGTCGCGCGCCAAACATCATCACATATGCCGAGAAGCTGCACGAGCTCCGTTGGAGGCGCGACGAGAACGCCATGGCGGTTGAGCTCGGAGACTACCGTGTCATCACGGTAGATGCTGAAGATCGCCTCGAGGCGGCGGGCCTCTGCGATCGCGCGGCGCAGAAGCTCCTCGCCCGCGCGACGGTCCGGATGGCTGAGACGAAGGTGTGCGACGGCGCCGAGCGTGACGCCGGTCCATTCGACAAGAGGCTCTGTGCCCCGGCGCGGCGAGGCGCCCAGCGGCACGAGTGCGGCGCCGCCCATGGCGGCGCAGAGAGCGATCACTTTCCGTCGATCGAGGGATGTCCGCATAGCTTTTCCTAGTGCTCGCCGCCCGCGCCATGGGAGTGCGGGGTTGCGCTATCGGTATTCTCGGCCGCCGGCTCCGAACTCAATACGTAGTCCTGCGGGACATCGGCGAAAGCGACGATCCGGCCGCCGTTCTCGGCCACGAACTTCTCAGCGTCGGCGCGGTTCGAAAAGGGAACCGTCTCGGGCGCGCCCATGCCGCCCTGCTTGCGGCTCTCGATGACGAACAGGGCGCTGCGGGCCTCGATCCAGTTGTCGGCGCCCGGGTGCTCCCAGTCCGGCGCCTTGCCCATATCGGACACGTAGATGGCGCGGATATCCTTCGCCTCTTCGTCGAGCATCGTATAGGAGAATGCATCGCGCGCCGAAGAGAACCAGACCGGCACCTTCTGGCTCGCCAGGATGATCTGCCCCTTGGGCCCCGTGTGCTCCATCACGTCCATGCCGCAGTAATGCCCGATGGCATCCGACGTGAGCGTCTGCGGGGGCGGCCTCTCAGCAGTCTTTTCCGCATCGCACCCCGCGACCAAGAAGACGGCGATGAGGAGCGCAACGAAGGATGGTGTGCTCTTCATATCTCTCTCCTGGAAAAGATCATGGCCGCGAACGCGAGCGGGACCAGCGTCCAGGCTGCGAGCGCGCACAGCAGAAGCGCGGGGCTCAGCGCGACGGTTCCGGCGAGCCCGGACATGCCCGAGAAACTGCTGACGTTCGTATTCCCGGCGAGATTCAACAGGCGGTAGACGTCGGTGGGGTTGAGGAGGAGCAGGCCGCTCAGCGCCGTGGACGAGATCAACCGGCCCTGATCGGCCACGAGAACGCCGAGAAGCCCCATGTCGAACACGATGACGAGCAGCAGCCACATGCCAATCGCGACACCCGCCGCGGTTGCTCGCTCGCGCACGAGCACGCTCACCAGATAGCCGATGGCGATGAACGCGGCGCCGAGGAGGATCGAGGTGCCGATCATGGCGGCGAACGCCATCCAGCTCTGCGCGCTAATGGCGGCCCCGGTCGCGGAGAGCGTCACCGCCGCGGTGCCGTAACCGAGCACGGTCGCGAAGGCGAGTATCGCCAAGTGTCCCGCGAACTTGCCCAAAAGCACCTGGCCGCGGCTGACCGGATAGCTGAGGAGAAGAAGCATGGTTCCACGCTCCGTCTCGCCGACGATGGCATCGTGCGATATCAGGAGCGCAAGCAGCGGCACCAAAAAAATCGTAAGACTCGACAGGCTGACGATCACGACGTCGAGCGTGCGCGCGCCGACCGTTCCGACCGGTGCGCTGCCGAGGAACGTCAAAGAAAGGGCGAGCGCGGCGAGCAGTGCCGTCATCAGCAGCACCCAGCGATTGCGCAGGCTCTCCTGAATCTCCTTCGTGGCAATCAAATAGATGTTTCTCATGCCGCGCCTCTGCGCAGGAAGTGGGCATAGAGCTCGTCGAGGGACGGCGGAATGACGTCGATGTCATCGATGAGATCACCGGCGGTCGCGGCGCGGCGCAGAACCTCGACCTTCTGAGCGGGGGTGACGTCGAACTCGGCACGGTGCCCGTTGAACGAGCCGGCCGAAGCCGCCGCTCCGATCACGTCGCGCAACCTTTCCGTTCCGCCGTGGGTGACGGAAAAGCGGATCCTCGCCGGCAGCTTGGCGATGCGCCGTAGCTCATCGAGCGTGCCATCGGCCACAAGACGGCTACGGCTGATGATGATGACGCGTTCTGTGCGCTCTTCGAGCTCGGTAAGCACATGCGAGGACAGCACGACCGTCGCGCCGCGATCGCGAAGCTCGCCGATGATCTCGTAGAATTCCATGCGCAAGCCGGGATCGAGACCCGTCGTCGGCTCGTCGAGCAGCAACAGCCGGGGCGAGCCGATGAGGGCCTGTGCGAGGCCGAGGCGCTGGCGCATCCCCTTCGAATAGGTGCCGATCCGCCGATGCGCGGCGTTCGACAATCCGACGCGTTCGAGCAGCGGGCCGATGCAATCCAGTGGTTCCGACTTGAGGCGCGCGTAGAAGGCCAGCACCTCCTGTCCCGTCAGCGCAGTATTGAAGGACACGCTTTCCGGCAGATAGCCGAGCTTACGGCGCGCTTCGGTGCTGCCCGCGGTCGGCTCTTCGCCGAGAACGCGGATGTTACCGTCAGTCGGCCGCAGAAGGCCGAGCATGAGCTTGATGAGCGTCGTCTTGCCGGCGCCGTTGTGTCCCACGAGGGCAACCGTCTGGCCCGGCTGGAGCACGAACGATATGTCGCGCACGCCATCGACCGGGCCGTAGCGCTTCGTGACGTGCGAAATCTCAACCAGGGACGTCACTGCGACCTCTCGCTTGCATCGGAATGTGGAACAGCTGCCGGCGCCATCAACGGGCGGCTGTCAATGACGCCGCCGGGCAGCAGCGCCGGAAACTGTGCCTGCGCCCAGCGGATGATCTGCATCGCCGGACTGTTGAGGAGCACCTTGGCCTGCGGCGCGGTCCAAAGGACTTTGTCGATGATGTCGTTGGGCCGATAGGCCGTATCGGCGACGCCATCGCCGTCGAGATCGAAGGCGGGGTTGTCGCTCCAGAAGTTGCCGCGGCCATCCTTCGACCAATCGAGATACCGCGTGCCGACGTACTTCACCTGGTTACGGTTTTGCACGAACGCGTTGCCGGTGATCTCGTTGCCCTCAGACCCAGCAGTAAAGTGCACCCCGATATCACATCCTTCGAACCAGTTATCGCGGAACTTGTTTTTGTTGGCGTTGTAGATGAAGACGCACTTCTCGGGCGCGTTGCGGAATGCGGACGTCTCGGCTGAAGCAGCCTCTTCGGCCGCAGGGAGGCCGTGCTCACGCGCATCGGCCTTGTCGGCGCGAAATCCTCTCGCCACCCATCGCATGGCGGGCACCAAACGGCCTTTGACAGTGTTGCCGGTGATCTGCGAGCTGTTGGCGAAGTTGAACAGGAAGCCGTGGTTGAGGTCGCCGTCCGAGATATTGCCCCGCACGCGAAGGCGGTGCGAGAACATGATCGCGAAACCCACGGTGTTGCCAGTGGAGATGTTGTCTATGATCTCGCTATCGTCGGTGTACATGTAATGAACGGCAAAGCGGAGGTTGCGGAACCGGTTGCCGCGAAACACATTCCGTTTGCTGGCAACGGCGAAGATGCCGTCGCGCCCGAAGCTGATGTCGTTATCCTCCACGCGCGCCTCGGGTGCGCTCCACACGGAGATGCCGTTACCCGCCTCGTTGAGACGCCCTTCCTCAATGCCGATGATGACGTTGCCGCGCGCGATAGAGTTCTCGGCGCCATGCAGATAGATGCCGTAGAGGTTGCCCTCCAGGCGGTTACCCTCGACAACTGCGCCGGTCGCGCTCTTTTCGACAAACACACCGGCATCCATGTTTCTGAGGTCGCGGCCCGAGCCGCGTATGGTGAGACCACGCACAACGGCGCCCGGCCCGAAAACGGTCACCACGGTACCGCGAGCTGAGCCTTCGAGCACGGCACCGGGCTCGCCTTCGAGGGTGACATTCGCGCCAATCCGGACCGGCCCGCGGTGGATGCCGCGCGCGAGCACCACAACGTCCCCCGCAGCCGCACGGTCGAGCGCGGGCTGTGTTTCAGCTCCCGGCTCGACAATCATACGCCTCGCGAATACCGGCGTGGCGAGGAAGGCCGCAACAGCGGCGGCCCCCCAGATTGCCCATGCGCCTATGGTCATGACGCGTCCACCTCGCGCTAGGTGCCCTGCGGCTCGACCAGCATGCGGCCCTGCATCTCCATGTGCATCGCGTGACAGAACCAGCTGCAATAGTACCAGTGAACGCCGGCCTTATCGGCTCGGAACGTCACCGAGGAAGTCTGCTGCGGGCTGATCTCCATGTTGACGCCGTAGTTCACAATGCAGAAGCCGTGCGTCAGGTCCTCCACGTCGTCGACGTTGGTGACGCAGACGGTCACCTCGTCGCCCTGCTTGACGGTGAACTTGTCGAGGCCATAGGCGGGGGCTGCCGATGTCATGTAGACGCGGACCTTGTTGCCATCGCGAATGACCTTGTTGTCCTCCTCCAGCTTGACGCCATCGGCTGTGGCCTGCTTCACCGTGTCGGCGAAGAACGGATCGTCCCGCTTCCACACATGCAGCGGATTGATCTTCGAACGGTGCACGATGGTGGCATCGTGCGGCTCGGCGAACGACGGCCCATCGTGGACGACCATCATCTGGTCACCGGAGATGTCGATGAGCTGATCGTTCTCGGGCTTGAGCGGGCCGACGTTGAGGAACCGGTCCTTGGAGAACTTGTTGAGCGAGATGAGCCACTTTCCATCGGCTTCCTTGGTCTGGCCCATGGACGAATGATTGTGGCCCGGCTGGTATTGAACGTCGAGCTTCTGCAGGATCGGGTTGACCGCCTCGCCCTTGTAGGCGCGCTTTGCCAGATCGATATTCCACTTCACGACCTGGCTATCGAGGAAGAGCGTCGTGTAGGCGTTGCCTTTGCCGTCGTAAGCCGTGTGTAGCGGTCCCAGACCCAACTCGGGCTCGGCCACCACGACGTCGCGGGGTTGAATCTTGTCGTCGAACAGATCCGGAAGCTTGCGCGCGTCAAAGACAGTGCACGTCGGCGAGAGCTTTCCGTTGGCGATGAAGTGAATGCCGTCGGGCGCCGTATTGATGCCGTGCGGACTGTTCGCAACGGGCACGTACCGCGTGTAGGGCGAGCCATGGCGGCCATCGAGAACCGGCACGCCGCCGATCTTCTGAAAGTCGCCCTTCTTGACCGCTTCCTCGATGCGCTTCAGGTCGAAGATGACAACCCAGTCCTGCTCCTTCGCCATCATCTCGGCGAGGGTGACGCCCTCTTCCGAGTTGTAGCAGGTGGACCAAGCGTATTTGCCCTGATAGTCGCAATCCACGTTGTCGAGGTTGCCGTCGACGCGGATCTGCCAGGCCACCTCCATGGTCTCGCCGTCGACCGCGGTGAACAGCGACATGTATTGCGTCGGATCGTCGAGCACCTTGCCGTCGTTCGGCACGGGCACGCGGTCCTCGCCGTTACAGAAGACGTAGCCGGTCTTCGGATATTTCTGTACGCGCAGGCCGTGCACAGTCGACTGGTTCGGCAGCTGAATGATCTTGTCACACTTCATGACGTCGAGGCGGATGCGGCAAACGCGCGTGTTCGCCTTGTCGTTGGCATAGACGTAGCGGCCGTCGTAGGTGCCGTCGGTGAACGACAGATGGGGATGGTGCAGGTCGCCGTTGACGTAGCTGCCGCCGCGGGTCTTCAGGAACTCGCGCGATTCCGGTGTGAGATGTTCCGTCAGCACCTTGAGGCTTTCGTTGGTCTGCCCCCATCCGGTGGCGCTGCAGCGGTTGAACACGGGGACCCGCATCAACTCGCGCATCGAGGGTAGTCCGAGAATGCGCAGCTCGCCGCTCTGTCCGCTGGATGTAAACACATAGTATTCGTCGAGCTCGCCCGGGGCGACCGAAGCATGGCCGGCCGCACTATTGGACGCGGCCGCCGCCGTCGGGACGGCCGTGTCGACGAGACCGGCAATACTCAACCCGCCCGCGGCACCGACCACGCCCGCGGTGGCGGCCACAGCGGTCGTCCGATTGAGCATGTCACGCCGCGTCAGGGTCGGCCTTTTCTGCTCGTCATCGTGCATGGGAACCTCCTGTAGAACTCTTCTTTGCCTGGCGAAATTTCGCCGGTTCGTGAATGACTTTTCCGAAGTACGTGATGATCGGACGTCGGGGCTCCGGCAGACCGCCTTCCGGGCTTGGCGATAGAGCGTCGCGCTTCTCGCGCTTCAGCCGTATCTGGATCATGTGCGGGCAGCGGTGATCGTCCCAGTACAGCTCCTGGCAATGCATGCAGTAGATGCACTCGTTGACATTGATGCGACCGTTGGGGTGAATCGACTGCACGGGACATTCGTTTGCGCAGCGCTGGCAAGGCGAGCCGCATTCGGGCCAGCGCCGCAACCATTCGAACATCCGCAGGCGACCGGGAATGGCGAGCGCCGCTCCGAGCGGGCACACGTAGCGGCAGAAGAAGCGCTCGATGAAGAGGCCGGCAGTGAGAAGCGCCAGCGCGAAAACGACGAAGGGCCAGTCGCGCACGAATTTCAGGATGATCGCCGTCTTGAACGGCTCGACCTCGGCGAGATGCTCTGCCGCCGTGAACGAATAGAGCGACATTCCGAACAGGCCGAGGAAGATCACGTACTTGATCGGCCAGAGGCGCTCGTGCAGATCCCAGGCGACGCGAAACTGCGGCACGCCAAGGGCCTTCGCGATCGAGTTCGTCAGCTCCTGCAGGGCACCGAACGGGCAGAGCCAGCCGCAGAATGGACCCCGCCCCCAGAACAGCAGCGAGACGGCAACGGACGACCAAAGGATGAAGATCAACGGCGCGGTCAGAAAGTATTCCCAGCTGAAGCCGGTCAGCAGCGCGTTGGAGAACGTCAGCACGTTCACAACGGAGAGCTGCGCATTGGCGTACCAGCCGAGCCATACCAGCGTGAAGACGAGGAACGCGCGACGCACCCAGGTATAGATCTCAGGCCTGCGTACGAGAGCGTTCTGGAAGAAGAAGATCCCGGTGAGGACGATAATGGCGAGAGCCGTGATGGTGACGGATACGCCTTGCCGGCGCCACATCTGCTTCCACAGCGGGTCATCCTCCATCGCGCTGGCATCGGCGCCCGTGGCTGCGAGCAGTGTCGCATCGGTTGATGCCGCGGGGGCTGCAGGCACGCTTGCCTGGGGCGGCGCCTTCTTCGCCACCATCAAGCCGGACGGAAGCGAGTACGTAAGCTCGAAATTGAGGAATGCCTTATCGCGCGGTCCGGTGAGACGCTGGACCATGAGATCGAGCGTCCACGGCTCCGTGGGGTCGAACGCGAAGTCCTCGGGAACGGTGAAAAGGCTGATCTCCCGCAGCGCGGGCGCGCCCGCCGCCTCGATCGCGCCCAGCCGCTCATGATTGCGGTCCCGGAACCGGATGCCGGATCCGTCCTGCTGCAGCTCGATGCGATCGAAGATGCCGCCACGCACATAGCCCGAGCCTTTGAACGAGTAATGGCCCTCGCCGGCAACCAGAATAGCCTGTTGTCCTGGCTTGAGCCGGTCCCGCAGCCGCGCGTAGCCCGTTTCGCCGAGCAGGCTCTTGCCGATCGCGGGCACGCTCACGAGCGCAGCATAGAGATCGATGAAAGTGTCTTCGGGATCGCCCTTCTCGGGGTTGGCGATTGCGCCCTTGTTGCCCGAATGCTCGAAAGCCGCGTTGACGTCACCGACTGTCAGCTTGAGCCTGCGGACCGATCCGTCACCGAGGAGCGTCTGCCAGTCCCGCCCGCCCGGCGCGTCCATGTTGATGGCCATGCCCGCGGTCGTGCCAGCCCCTCCCCCGGCCGAAGCACCAGCTTCTCCGGCTGCGATCCGTCCCGTCCGGATGAGGCGCACCGCCGAGCGCACGATACTGTCCGCCATGACGAGAATAGTGACGGTCGCGCCGCTGACGATATCCGGCTGCGGCGCGCGCTCCGTCCCAGATGCAATCGGCCGGATTTTGGTGCCGATGAGCTTATTCATCGCTGCGACGACATGCTTCTCAGGCACGCCGACGAGAACGATGGGCTCTTTATGCTCCATCAGTTTGAAGCCCGTGAGCACGCCCTGCATGTCGATGCCGACGAGGATGCGTATGGGCTTGCCGGAATAGCCAACGGAGCCCGTGAAGTCGGAATTCAAATAGACGAAGCCGATCTGCTCGCTATTGGAGAAAACCGGAATAACTGGCGGTTCGCCCTGCGGCTCTCCGAAACGCGTCGCCTGGGGGAAGAAGTCTTGCGGCGTTACCTTTTTAATATAGCTCGCAATGCGAGGTTCCGCGGCGACCGGCGCAATCGCCGCGCACTGCAGCATTGAGAGGGCCAGCACGACAAAGATCCAACGCGAGAGTTTCGCGGCCAAAGCAGCACCTCTTCAGTCACAGACGCACAATCCAACAGGCATAGTGATATTCGCATTGACCTCGCTCAAGAAGGAAAGCACCCTTCCGCATAGGGTCGGCTGTCGTTCATTGAGAACCGTGGTGCCATGACATCCTTGAAAGACGAGCCTGCCGGGCAGGTCCGCTCGATGGCTGAGTTTTTTTCGATCGCGCACGCAATGGAACTGGACGCGGCAACGCGCTACACCGAGACGTCGCGACAGCTTCGCATGCAGGACGAAACCGCACTGGCGGACTTGTTCGACGATCTTGCCGAAACGGAGCGCGGCCATATCCGGCAAGTCGATGATTGGGCTAGCCACGAAGCCACGCCTGCGGATGCGACGCCGCCTTGGGAACTCCCCGATACCTTCGATGCGACTCCCGACGAGATGGCCGGGACCAGCCTCCTGACGCCCTATCAGGCGCTTGCATCCGCCGTGCGTCACGAGCAGCGGTCATTTGCTTTCTGGACCTACGTCGCCGCTCACGCCGAAACGCCCGACGTGAAGGATGCGGCGGAACGGATGGCACTTGAGGAACTCGAGCACGTCAGCCTTCTGCGCCGCGAACGCCGCAAGGCATTCCATGCGGGCCGCACCAGCGGTGAGCCAGCCGGCGAGATGCCGGTCACTCTCGCGGCGCTTGCCGCGAGTGAGCGGCACCTGGCAGACCTCCTCGAGAGCGATGGCTCGTTCGTGTCGCGACGCGCGTTGGCGTCGTCGCTTGCTGCCGCCGCGCGTAGCTCCGCCTCGAAGCTTGGCGCGTTACACGCACGGGCGACGATTGAATTTTCCGCGCCTCCACTTCCTGCCGAAGGCCCGCGCGAAGTCGGCGCTCTGATGGAGTATCTGGCGGAGGCGTATTTGCGTCTTGCCGAGGTGTCGCAAGACGGAACTGTGCTCAGCTGTGCCCAGGAGCTTGCAAATACGGCCATCTACAGGCTCGGCGCTCTGGCACCGGAGCTTCGCTCCGAAGCAACGAAATAGATGTGCGCGTGCACCGTTGCCGCATAAAGGCGGCAACGCACGACGCGGCCAGGCCCGTGATCAGGCTTCGACATGGGAGGCGGCGGTGCGGATGATCTTTGCGGCGCGCGCCGCAGCCTCAGTCACCTCGTCGAACAGCATCGCCATTTCCTCGAAGACGGTCTGGTCCTCCTCGTGCTCGTTGATGTCATCCAGATCGGAGAGAAAACTCAGCTGCGCGCCGATCCAATCCCTCTGCCGGCGCGCCTCTTCCAACGCCGTTCTCAAGGTGCGCATCTGCTCGAGGTCCTCGAACCGGTCGAGGGCCCCGTTGATTTTTTCGCGGCATTCGCAGTGCTGGTATAGGGATGAGAGCACGCGGCGCAGACGGTGGAAGACTTGTTCCGGATGTGAGGTATCTACGAGCATTGGCTTGGCCCATTGAATGACGGCGAAACTGTCTTGATCACGGCGGGCGGGGCGGGGACCACGCCGGTTCGAAGATCTTTAGTCCCATCCCAAGCCAAGGAAAGACGCGGCGTGATGACGTCGAGGAGATCGATCGCCCGCCGCGCGATCTGATCCGTGATGTCTGCGGCGGAGCGTGGGGCGAGATAATAGCTGGGAACCGGCGGCGCGATGATCGCGCCGCACTCCGTTGCGGCCACCATGGCGCGTAGATGCCCCAGATGCAGCGGGCTTTCGCGCGCAATGAGCACCAACCGCCGCCGCTCCTTGAGATGCACATCCGCCGCGCGTGTCAGCAGATTGTCGGTGACGCCCGTCGCCACGCAGGCGAGCGTCCTCATCGAGCATGGGGCGATGATCATGCCTCCCGTCGCGAACGATCCGCTCGCGATCGCGGCGCCGATATCATTCACCTGATAGTGGCGCGCCACGCATGCCTTGAGGCGATCCAGCGCGTCGGCGCCCACCTCGTGCGCGAGTGTCCGTTCGCCCGCAGGCGAAACGACGAGGTGCACCTCCGCGCTACCTGTCGCTCGCAGCAGCTCGGCAATCCGCACCCCGATACTGGCGCCGGAAGCGCCACTGATACCGAGTACGATGCGGTGGGAATTCATGCCGCGTCCGCTCCGTTACCGGCTTTCTTACGCAGGCCGATGCCAAGCTCATCCCACAGCGCGTCGATTTTCTTCGCCACACCGGAATCCATGCCGAGCTTACGTCCCCATTCGCGGGTCGTTTCACTGCCTATCTTGTTGGTCGCGTCGAGACCGAGCTTGCCGCCGAGGCCATCCGCGGGCGAAGCAAAATCAAGATAGTCGATGGGCGTGTTGTGAATGTGCATCGCGTCGCGCGAGGGGTCCATTCGTGTTGCCAGCGCCCAGGACACGTCGGCCCAATCACGCACGTTGATGTCATCATCAACGACTATGATGAGCTTGGTGTAGGAGAACTGCGGCAGCATTCCCCACAGCCCCATCATAGTACGGCGCGCCTGCCCCGCATAGGTCTTACGGAGCGATACTATCGCCATACGATACGAACAGGCGTCGGGCGGAAACCAGCAGTCCACGACCTCCGGCAGTTGGCTACGCAGAACCGGCACGAAAAGCTCGTTGAGCACTGTCCCAATGACGGAAGGCTCATCCGGCGGGCGACCGGTGAAGGTCGAAACGTAGAACGGGGCTTCCCGCGTCGTGATCGCCGTCACCTCCATCACAGGAAAATCGGCGACCGCGTTGTAATAGCCGGTGTGATCGCCGTAGGGGCCCTCCGGCGCGGTCTCGCGCGCGGACACGAACCCCTCGATGACGATTTCCGCGTCCGCAGGAACCATGAGCGGCACGGTGAGGCACTGCGTCAGGCGCGGCCGTTCCCCGCGCAAGACCCCGGAGAAACCCAGCTCCGATATGCTCTCGGGCAGCGGCAGCACCGCCGACAGCATCGTCGCGGGATCGGCGCCGATCACGATCGCGACCGGCATATCCTCATCCGCCGCGACCCAGCGCCTGTGGTGGGCTGCTCCGCCGCGGTGGGCAAGCCAGCGCACGATCGCACGCTTCGGCTCCAGCACCTGCATCCGGTAGACGCCCATGTTGATATCGTGGCTGCCTTCTTCACCGGGCGGCTTTGTGATGACGAGGGGCCACGTGATCAGCGGCGCAGGCTCGTCGGGCCAGCAGGTCTGGATGGGCAGGGTCGAAAGATCGATTTCAGCGCCACGGTAAACCCGCTGCTGCACCGGCGCTCGCGTCACGGCAGCCGGCATCGTCGCGTAGGCCGCTTTTACGAGCGGCCAACGGCCCAGCATGCCACCGACGCCGTCGACGGGTTTCATATCGCGTAGGGCCGCCAACTTCTTGCCAAGCGTGCGGAGGCCATCGCGCTCGACGCCGAGCCCCCAGGCGACCCGCTCGGCGGAGCCGAACAGGTTCACGATCACCGGAACGTCCGACGCGCATCCATCGGCGCGCACAGCATTTTCGAAGCAGAGCGCAGGCCCGCCGGCACAAAGCGTGCGTCTGTGTATCTCGGTCATTTCGTGCACGGTCGACACCGGCGCCCGAACCCGCACAAGCTGACCGTTCAGCTCGAGGTAGCCGAGAAACGCGCGCAGATCGCGAAATCGCGGTAGATCGCGCATTGCGCTTCCCCTGCCATTCTCATTGACTATGGGCATACCTTTTCTCCCTCGATTTGATTTCGGTTAGGCAATTTTACTAAGCCCTGCCCTACATGGAGGCATGGGCCAGACATCGCAGACCTCACCGCACGCGCTGCCAGCGATTGTCGTATGGGCGATGCGGCAGCTGCCGTTGCTACCGCTGCGGCTTTCTCTGCAGCGCCTTTCGGCGAGCATCGCACGGAGGCATCCCGGGCTCGTGGAGCGGCTCGAAGCCTACAGCGATTGCGGCATCAGGATCGCGCCGACGGATGCGCCGTTCGCGATCATCATCGAGCCGCGCGCCAGCGACATCGCGCTGCACGTCGGCCGCCATCTGCAATCAACATCCGTGATCGCGACCATACGCGGGCCGCTGCTCGCCCTCCTTGGGCTTGCGGATGGCACCTATGATGGCGATGCGCTCTTCTTCTCCCGTGACATCTCGGTCGAGGGGGATATCGGCGCTGTCGTGGCCCTACGGAATGCGATCGACGATGCTCAGATCGACTTTGTCGACGAGATCGCGGCGAGCATCGGACCGCTGGCGAGCCAGGCGGTCAGCATGGCCGGCGAACCTCTCGGCTCGCTCAAAAACAAGCTCTTCTCACAACGCATGTGAACGGGTGAGGTGCCTATGGGTGCATCGGAAGGCACGCTCGAGCTGGTCTGCCCAGCAGGAACGCCGGCCGCACTGCGCGCAGCCATCGAAGGTGGTGCCGATGCGATCTACTGCGGCTTCCGTGACGAAACCAATGCACGGAATTTTCCCGGTCTCAATTTCAGCCGCAGCGAGCTTCGGCAAGCCATCATGTTTGCGCACCATAAAGGCGCGAAGGTGCTCGTTGCGATCAACACGTTTCCCCGGGCGGGGGATATCGAGCCGTGGTTGCGTGCCGTGGACGATGCGGCCGCTTACAAAGCTGACGCGGTCATATTGGCAGACCTCGGGCTTCTGGCCTACGCCGCGGAAAAGCATCCCAACCTGCGGCTTCACCTCTCCGTTCAGGCGGGTGCGGCCAATGCGGAAGCGATCGCCTTCTATGTGGAAGCGTTCTCGGTCAAGCGCGTCGTGCTTCCGCGCGTGTTGAGCGTTCCTGAAATTGCGAAGATGACGCGGGCCGTTCCCTGCGAAACCGAAGTCTTCGTGTTCGGCGGTCTTTGCGTCATGGAAGAAGGACGCTGCTCGCTTTCCTCCTACGCCAGCGGCAAGTCTCCCAACATGCACGGCGTTTGCTCGCCTGCAAGCCACGTGAGCTACAAAGAGGAAGACGGATCGCTGGTTTCGCACCTCGGCGACTTCACGATCAATCGCGTGCCGAGCGATCAGTCGGTCGGCTACCCCACGCTGTGCAAGGGGCGGTTCAAAACGAGATTCGGCGCGGCCCATATCTTCGAAGATCCGGTCAGCCTCGATGCGCGCGTGCTTCTGCCCGCACTGCGCGATGCCGGCGTCAAAGCTCTCAAGATCGAAGGGCGCCAACGGGGCCGCGCCTATGTCAGCGCCGTCGTCAAAACCTTCCGCGAGGCCGTCGATGCGCTGGAACGGGGCGCAGTTGCACCGGCCGGGACTCTCACGGCGCTCGCCGAAGGGCAGAACGCGACCTGCGGCGGATACCTGAAAACGTGGCGATGACCGGTCCGAAGCCGATGATGCCGAGAGCGATGACGCTCACCATGGGCCCGGTTCTTTTCAACTGGCCCGCAGAGCAATGGCGCGACTTCTATTTCCGAATTGCGGACGAAGCGCCGGTCGAGCGGGTCTGCGTCGGTGAGGTCGTCTGCTCGCGCCGGCAACCATTCTATAGCAGCGTCATTGCCGACGTCGTCGATCGGCTGGAAGGGGCCGGAAAAGTCGTTCTCCTGAGCTCGCTTGCACTGCCGACACTCGACCGCGAACTGCGGGCCGAAAGCGCGCTGCGCGAAAGCGCGCAGATGATCGAAGCCAACGACATCTCGATGCTGCGGTTGCTGCAGCCCCGGTCCCACGCCATTGGGCCGCTCGTCAATGTCTATAACGAGCGCACTGCGCAATTCCTCGCCTCGCGCGGTGCGGCGCGGATCTGCCTGCCGCCGGAGCTTCCCCTCGCCTCGATTGACGCGATTGCGAAGGCCACGCCTGGGGCCGCCATCGAGGTGTGGGCCTTCGGGCGCGCTCCGCTTGCGATTTCCGCCCGCTGCTATCATGCGCGTCTCCACGGACGCGTGAAGGATTCCTGTCAGTTCGTCTGCGATCAAGACCCGGACGGGCTTCCCGTCGCGACCGTCGATGACCAGAAATTTCTCACCGTCAATGGCGTGCAGACGCTCTCGCACACCTATTGTTGCTTGCTGAATGAGGTTGCAACGCTGGCCGACGTCGGCGTCGGCTCGCTGCGGCTTTCCCCGCACACGGTCGACATGGTTGCGGTTGCGCATCTCTTCCGGGATGTCGTCGACCGGCGGCGCGAGCCTCAGTCCGCGCTGGCCGCGTTACGGCACATTTGTCTCGGCGTCGATTTCTCCAACGGCTTTATCCATGGCGAGGTGGGCGCGCGCTTCGTGACGGCGCCGCTCGCCGATGCGCAGCCCCTGGGTTAACCCTCGCTCCCTACTCGGCGAGCATACGCTGTTGGAACTGTTTCATTCGCCAGCGTCAGACGTTGCGCGCCCGGAATTCGCCCATGAAATCAAGCAGCGCCTCGATAGCCTCGTCCGGCGTCGCATTGAAGATCGATGCACGCAGCCCACCCACGCGAGGATGGCCACGCAGGTGGAGGAGCCCGTGCGTTTCGGCTTTGTGCGCGAACGCTTCTTCGAGGCGCTCGTTTGGAAGATGGAAGCAGACATTCACCGCCGAACGGGCATCGCATGCAATGGGCGCGCGGTAAAATCCGCTTGCGTCGATGGCAGCGTATAGCTTTGCGCTCCTCTCACGGCCTTGCGTCGACGCGAACTGAAGTCCGCCGCTTTCGACCAGCCATCGCAGCATGCGTGCGGCGATCATGATCGCGAATGCCGGCGGCGTATTGACCTTCGACCCGGCGGCGGCCTGCAGCGCATAATTGAACGGCACCGGGATGTCGGCGCGCGCCCGGTCCAATAGATCGGCACGCACGATCACAATGGTCAAACCGGTCGCGCCGAGCGACTTCTGCGCGCTTGCATAGATGAGCCCGAAACGATTTACCGGAACCGGGCGCGTGAGGAAGTCGCCCGTCATATCGACCACCAACGGTGCTTCCCCGCCATCGGGAAAGTCGCGGAACTGGAGCCCGTTAGCCGACTCGTTACTGGTGAAATGGCAATAGGCGGCGCCTGGCCCATGACGCCACGTGCCAGGGCTCGGCGGCCGGGTTGCGGTGCCCGTGGCGATGACGCGCACGCCGCGTGTGCCGTTACTGCCACCGCATACACCCTGGGCCTCGGCGATCGCGCGGCGCGACCAGTATCCGCTCTCGACATATTCGCAGTGGCCCGCCGGCCCGCGCAAATTCAGCGGCAGCATCCCAAACTGCGCTGTCGCCCCGCCTTGCAGGAAGAGCACCTCGTAGGATCGCGGTATTCCGAGCAGAAGCCGCAGATCGTCTTTGGCTGCCGTCAGGACCGCTTCGAATTCTGCGCTGGTGAATGGAATCTCGAGTGCGGAGAGGCCGCGTCCTTCCCAGTCGATGATGTCGCGCGCGACTTGCTCCTTCACCTGCAGGGGCAATGGGCAGGAACCGGCCGCAAAACTGAAGACGCGCTTTGGCATCGCTTCAGAAGATGCTTCCGCCATGTGCACCGGCGATCATCAGCGTGATCGTTATGAGCGACAGCACCGTGTTGACGCGGGACGACAGGAACGTGATGCGCGCACAGCGCAGCCGCTCGGGAACATCGGTCTGCACGAATCCCAGCACCTTCTTCTGGTGCGGCCACAGCACCAGCCAAAGGTTGGCGACCATGAGCATGCCAACCCATGCCCCGCAACCAATGACCGCCGAAGAACCCGTGAGCGTGAGCGCCTCAACCAAATCGCCGCGGCGCCACAAGAGAAAGATCCCCGTCGCCCAGACGATCAGCGATGCATGGCGGAAAATGCCGTGTTCCCGCTTCGAGGCGGCGATGAAGACCTCGCGTGCCGCTTCGGGCGGATCGGCCGGCAGAACCCTGCGGAACACCGGATTGTTGACGACGTTGACCCAGTTGTGTCCGACCCAGACAATCACGCCCGAGATATGCAGCCAGCGTGCTGCCAGCTCTAAAGTTGTCAGTTCCATTCGGCGCTTCCGCCCCAACCCAACGTCAAACCTGGCGCTAGCATCTGTTTGCATCTTCCGGCGGGGCGACGCCGCGCTCGCGCATCACCAGTTTGTTCTGCTCCTTGGCGCCGCGCTCCTCCGCGCGGCCGATCAGGCCGTCGATGACATGCCGGTGCTGCGACTTGGAACAGACCGGATCGGTGTTCGCCGCATCCCCGGTGAAGAGATAGGCCTGGCAGCGGCAGCCGCCGAAGTCGCGTTCCTTCTCGCTGCAGCTGCGGCACGGCTCTTTCATCCATCCATCGCCGCGGAATGCGTTGAAGGAGGGCGATTCCTTCCAAATCCACTCCAGCGAATGATTGCGCACGTTTGCGAACTCGATGCTCTTGATGAGGCGCGCCTCCTGGCAGGGAAGAGCGGTTCCGTCAGGCGCAATCGTGAGGTGGATCGATCCCCAGCCGTTCATGCAGGCCTTCGGGCGCTTATCGTAGTAGTCGGGAACGACGAAGAAGATCGTCAAACGCTTTCCGAGGCGCTTGCGCGCCGCGTTGACCGCGGCCTCGGACCGCGCGAGTTGCTCATGCGTCGGCAGAAGCTCGGACCGGTTGAGGAGCGCCCAGTTGTAATACTGAAGGTTCGCGAACTCGACGTACTCGACGCCGAGGTCCGCGGCCAATTCGATCAGCCGCTCCGTCTGGTCGATGTTGTAGCGGCTGACGGGCACGTTCAGCACCATCGGCAGCCCTTCGGCCTTTATCGCGCGCGCGATCTCGACCTTATGGTCGAACACGTCGATACCGACGAGCTTCTCATTCAGCTCCTGGTCGCAGGCCTGGATGCTCAATTGCACCTGCTTGAGGCCGGCCTTCTTCAGATCGCGAAGGCGTTCCTCGTTGAGGCCGACGCCGGAGGTTATCAAGTTGGTGTAGTAGCCGAGGCGATCGGCTTCCTCGACGAGCTCCTCGAGATCCCGGCGCAGCATCGGCTCGCCCCCGGAGAAGCCCAATTGCACCGACCCGAGCCGCCGGCCCTGGCGAAGCACGTCTTTCCACTCATCGGTGCTGAGCTCGTTGCGGTAGCGGTTGAAATCAACCGGGTTGCTGCACCACGGACATTTTAGCGGACACTTGTAGGTCAACTCCAGCACGAGCCACAGCGGCATGCCGAGGCCATCAAGGCTTAACCCGGACCCAGCCTTTGGCATGAGCCACCTCCAAAAATTTCAAAACGTCTTTGCGGAGATTTGCGCCCGCGTAGACGTACGAAAGCGCGCCGGCGACCTCATCGATCGTGCGTCCATCCGTACATCGCTCCAGGATCGAAGCTGCCGTCGGATTGAGCTTCACGATTCCTTCGGGGTAGAGGAGCACATGGGACTGCTGTGGCTCTTCCCACCGGAAGTGGTAGTTAGGATCAAGCTCGACCACATCCTCGAACCGCAGCGGTCTTTCAGTCTCCATATGCTCCTCCACGATTAGGGAGCGGTGCTCCCTATCCATCACCGCACGTAGACGTAGGCGGTCACTTCAAAGCCGAGGCGCACGTCGCAGTACGCGGGCTCGACCCATTTCTTCACTGCGACGCCACCGAACGCGGCTGGCTCGAGATACCTCATGATCTTTCCTCCTGTTTCGATCGAAGCGAGCGTGCGCTCGCAGGCGTCGACTATCGCCGCACGGACGCTTTGCTGGATTGACTTTCGTTAAAGGGCGCGGGTGCGCGCGCCCGCCGGCTTCCGCTACGCCGCTTGCGATGGAGAATCGCGGAAACGCGCGTGATTACGCGCGTTTCGTGCATGCTCTCAGCCGGAGCGCGGCTGTACTCAGCGGCTCATCACTCGATCTCACGGCAACTTGATCAGGCGGACAATCAGTCGTGGGCGTCTTCATCGACATATTCGATCAGCCGGCGCAGCCGGCCGACGTCGTCGATGCGGATGACCTCACGCTCGACCGCGACGCCGTAGGCGCGCAACCGCCCCAGTGCGCGGGAGAAACTCTCCGGCTTCATGCCGAGGCGGTTGGCGAGCAGCCCCTTCTCAAACGGAAGCTCGACGACCGCCGCGCCCTCTTGAGCTGGAGTAATTCTGATCAAGAAGTCCGCGATCCGCTGCGGAGCGGATCTCACCTTGATCTGCTCTATTTGCTCCACCAGCATCTTCAGCTGATATGAGGCGGACGCGAGCATGGACATCGCGAGCTGCGGCCGCTCGTTGATGCGCGCGCGGAAGAGTTCGCCGTCGATCTTCAACAGGCGCGAGGGCGCGACGGTTTCCGCGCTGGCCGGATAGCGTCCGCCAAGGAACATGGCGACCTCGGCAAAGGATTCGCCGCGCTTGAAGACATGCAATACGACCTCGAGACCGTCAGGCGTGGTGCGATAGATCTTCACCCATCCCTCCAGGATGATGAAAAATGCCGATGCCGGCTCACCCTGGTGGAACAGTATCGTGCCCTTATCGTAGCTGCGCGGCTGTGATTTCCCGACGAGCGCCCGTGACATCTGCGGCGTCAATCCGCGGAACAGGGGCGTCATCGCGATCGCGTCGTGGTCGTTAGTATTCATGTGAAGTACCGCACTGCGCTGCGATACCCTGATCCTCCCGGGCTTCGGAGAACTTGATTTAACGCAAGCCTTTAGCGCGCATAATTGGCGCACCCCAGGCCCCCAGGGCGCCGCAGAGCCGTTTAACTGAAGTTAAGGTGGGTTTCCGCCGGAAGACGTATCTCCGCTATTCGTCAGATCGCAGCCGGAGATCGGAAATGGTGCCAGCGAGCGATGCGGCCTTCCGGCCGATTCTACAGGCGCACCGCGCCAACCGCGGGGCGATGCCATGAACTCTCCCGTCGACTTCAAGCATGGCGCCCTGTGCGACATCGGCACGTTTGAAATAGCGCCGGAAGCGATCACCCGCTTCGCCCGTGAATACGATCCGCAGGCCCAGCACCTCGACGAGGCGGCGGCAAAGCTGACGCCGCTGCAGGGGCTGTCTCCATCGGGATGGCATACCTGCATCCTGGCAATGGGCCAGATCGAGCGATTCTTTTCACGGCTTTCCGTCCGGCCCCAGATTCTTGCCGTGGAGGAGATCCGCTGGCTGCAGCCGGTGCGCCCCGGTGAAGCTGCATCGGTCGAACTACTTTGGGGCTCTACGCGCAGCTTACGTGCATGCGCGGTGGAGGGCGCCCGCGCGGCAACCATTATCGTGACGAAATCGAACGGCGCACTCGCGCTGCGCATCAATTGCGCGCTCGTTCTCATCGCCGCAGGAGGCCCTATGGCAGGCACCGCGGACTGCGCCGATATCTACCGGCGGACATCCGCAGTCACCCGGAATAGCGGCGGTCACCTCGTCCGATATTTCGAAGACGTGCGCGTCGGCGATGAGATCACCTTTCGCCCCTGCTGTTTCGATGCGGCGTCGATCCGCACGTACCGCAGCATCGTCGGCGATCACGCCGCCGATGCCGGCGCGTCGGCGGAGAGGCCCCTCTCGCGCTCGGTATGCGGCTGGCATACGATCGCGAGATGGACGCGGCAGATGGTGGACTACTACCACAGCGAATCCGAATGGCTTTCGCTGAATGCGCAGCCGGTTCCCCTGCTCGGGCCCGCGATCGGCGTGCGCAGCCTAAGCTGGCACGCCCCAATCCTTGAAGGCGACTGCATCACCTTCACGAGCTGGGTCGATCACAAGGTCGGCGCTGGCATAACGAAAGAGTGGGGCATGCTCGTGCTCGGAACGGAGGGGATCAATCGGGAGGGCACGCGCGTCGTGTCGTTCTACCCGCAGTTCCTCCTGCAAAAGCGCCCCGTCGGCGCCGCTTAGACGCCGTAGCGGTGCAAAATCCGCTCGATGTCGCCAACGCTTTGAATCTCCATCATCTCGTCCATCGACAGCTTGATGCCAAAGGTCGTCTCGATCGCCTGAACGAGCGCGATGTGCTGCAGTGAGTCCCATCGGTCGACATCGCGCGGCGATGTCGATGCCGTCAGGGGCCCCGTGTATTGGAACACGTCATCGAATATCGCTGCGATTTCCGGGTACGACGGCACGCGGGTCGGGATCTCAACGTCCATTCATTGCTCCACGATCTTAACAAACGGCGAACCGGGAAACTCGCTGCCGGATATTTCAAAGACCCAGCGCGTTCCAGGGCTGTCGCTATTTTCCACTTTCTCGAACCCGCTGGATTGATAAAAATCGCGCACGAGCGCGTTCTTGGCGGTCGGGATATACGCTCCGAACACACGGCTGACGCCACGGGTTGCGAGCGCTTTCAGCACCTCGCCGAGGAACGCGCGCTCAACCTCGCGGCCAATGACGCGGCAGCTCATCAGGAACGAGCGCAGCACCGCGTCGGAGCCGTTGATCTCGCAAACCGCCGTTATCACGATGCCATGGTCGCCGAACCGATCGCTGACGCGGCCATACATGACGAGGCCCGACGCGCGATCGGCCGCAATGGCAGCAATTTCCGTTTCCGTGCTGCGTAGGGTCGTCAGGTTGAACTGGTTGGTACGCTGGTGCATCTGCGCGACGCGGGCCACGGTGGTGGGGTCAACCGCGCGAACGACGAGCTGCTGCTCCAGTCCCCGTAGAAAGTCGGCATGGCTGCCCGTGGACGCCTTCCACTCCGTGGCACTGCGCGCGGCTGCGTAATACGACTGGCGTGCGCCGTCCTCTCCTGTCAGCCGAACCGGCCAAGTCGCGACCTGGCGCCGTAGCCAAAGCGGACGCTCCGCCGGGTCGGCCGGCATTTCCGGAACGCGCACTTCCGGGCATGCCCTGCGCATCGCGTCGCGCTCCTGCGGGCTGTCGTCGATGAAGAGAAAGCTATCAAGCCCCACGTTCAATTCAGCAGCTAGAGCGCGAATGTTCTGCGGCTTTGGGCTCCAGTTGACAGCCGTAGCGGCGAAATCGGTCCTTTTCAGCACCATCTCCGGATGGCGCTCGAAGACCGTCATCGCATCGTCGTTGTTCTTGCTCAGCGCGGCGAGCAGGATGCCCTGGCTGCGCAGCCGCAGACATTCCTGTTGCAGATCGCGGAACGCATTGCCGGGAAAATCGTGCCCGCATTGGAGCCGTTCAACGCCATCATCGCCGTAAACACCGCCCCATAGCGTATTGTCGAAATCGACCGCCAAGACCTTGATCGGCCCGCGGCGCAGCAATTGCCATGCGTGCGCAAAGGCGTGCGCCAGTGCGCGCGTGGCATCGGCCGAGTACGCGATGCGGCCGTAGTACCATAATTTGCGATCAACGTGGCGCGCGAGCGGCAGCTCCGCGAGGGCGAGATCGGAATCGACGACGACGATATTGGCGCTTGCCGCGGCGACCTCGAAGATACACCGGTTGATCCGCTCGATGGCATGACGAACGCCGGCGGCATGCCAGCCGTCCAGGAAGCCGGCGCCGGGCGCGGATGTGCACGGTATCGTGTTGATGAACAGTGGCACCCGGGCGCGTTCTGCAAATGCCGTTAGCGCACTGCCGAAGCGCTCGACGCGCTCGCTGAGCCGCCGCGCCTCGTCGTCCGGCGGATTGCGCCAATCCAGCGGCGCGAAGCCGGCAAGATCCGCTACGAGAATGACAGCGTCGTGCTCCTGGGCCGGCTTGGAGAGCTCAGAGAATGCCGTCCCGTACTCCGCTTGCGAAACGCTCGCACGCCATCCCGCGGCGGCAAAGGCGACGGCAAGTGGATCGCCGAAGAGCTGCGTCGTCGAGAAGCCGGTCAGTCGCAGACGCGCCGCAGGCAGATCGCGCAGGCTATCCTGCACGTGAGAGGCGGCCAGACGGTGAAGTTCGTGCGTGCGATGTGCGTGGGCCAACGCGAGCCTGCGCGCAACGTCGGAAGGGCGGCTTTCAAGCAGGCGTTTGACAATGGCTGCGGCGATGGCAGTTTCGAGCGCATCATCCTCGATCAAGGCTGCGACGAGAGCGTCGATCTCGGCACCGTCTTCGCCGTCGCGCGCGAAGCGATTGACCCGCTGCAGCACACGAAGGTGCGAAGGCAGGTCGAGGTTTTCCGCCACGACATGGCCTGCGATCAGAACGGCCTTCGCTAGCCATCCGGGGCACGGAAGGCCAGCTTGCGCAAAGGCGCCGAACAGGGCTGCGACCTTGTCAGGAGATACGGACGCCCAGTCAACGGACGGCAATATCACCCGGCGGCGCGCGCATTCCGGCGCGGCCTCGATCGCCATATCGATAAGCCTGTCCACAGCGGCGCCGCCTAAATTGCCGTCACTCCACGCGGATGTTTCTACGGCGCGTTGCAGCAAAGGCGCATGTGATGAGGGCGAAGACAAAGGCATTCTCCTCAGATCATCGTCTCGCCGCCGGTGACGAGCAGATTGTCGCCGGTAATGAAGGCCGCATAGGGCGACGCTAGCATCAGGGCCGCGCCGGCAATGTCCTCGGGCGTTGCCAAGCGCCGCAACGGTGTGCGCGACACCATCATCTGCCGCATACGGTCCGGCACATTGGCGACAAGGTCGGTCTCCGCCATGGATGGCGAGATGACGTTGACCCTGACACCGTGAGGGCCAACCTCCTGAGCAAGATTTTTGGAAAATCCCAAGAGCGCGCTTTTGCCGACAACGTAGGGCATCCAGCCGTGGGCGGTCCTGCCCAGCGCCGCCGAGGAAAGAATCGTGACGATGTTGCCTTGCGTGCGGCGCAAGGCGGGAAGCGCCGCCTTGGTGACGTGAAACGCACCACCGACAATGTCCTCGAACGCGCCGGCGACATCCTCGAATGAGAAGCTTTCGAAGGAACCGGATTTGATCTTCGGGCCGGCGTTATTGACGAGAATGTCAAGGTCACCGTGTGCCGTGACTTCACCGATCAGCGCGTCGGCCTGATCCTGCTTCGTAACATCGGCCCTTATGCACCGGCACCAGCCGCCGCTGATCTCGATGTCGCGCGCGATGACCTCGGCTGCGCTCTGGCTCTTATTGAAGTTAATCCAAACTTTGGCGCCGTGCTGCGCGAACAGGTACGCGATCGCTCGCCCGATGCCGCGCGAGCCCCCCGTGACGAGAGCGGTGCGCCCCGCGAGCAGACGGCCGCCGGAGGCACCCGCGCTCGGCTTCGGTGGCTCCTGTTCCTGGAGACGCAGCACCTTCACTTTCGCCTCACCCCGCAGCACCACATCGTGTGGCGCCCGGGTGATCTGCGTCCGCAACGAGATAATGCGCGTATCGATATCGATTTTCTCGATAGTCGCGCAGGCCTCGACCGTGTCCCCGATGTAGACAGGCCTGGTGAAATCAACTTGCTGCGACAAATACAGCGCCCCGCGACCCGGCACCTTCATACCCACGAGGGTCGACAGCAGGCTCGCGCTGAGAAAGCCATGGACAACGCGCTGTGCGAACTCCGTGCGCGCTGCGAACTCATCGTCGAGATGCAGCGCGTTGTAATCGCCGGAAAGGCGGGCAAAAGCCGCCACGTCCTCCGCCGTGATGGTGCGCGACAGGCATTCCCTTTGGCCTACGCGCAGCTCCAACAACCGGTCGAGCGACGGCGTCATGGGCGGACTCACTGAGGTTGCTCATTGGGCCAAAGCGTTAGCGGCCAAAGTCGATAGACAAGTTGACTTCGGTTAAGCCGCGTTCCGCCGCCGGGGGCTAAAAGCCGGAACATCATACCACTTGGCGACTGACGAGCCGATCTCGTGCACCGCAAGAGGCTGATCAGGAGACAGCAGCATGGCATCGACCTTCGAGACCGTGGCCAACATCATTTCCTCCGTAAGCGATGTGCCGCGCGATCAAATCACACCTCAAAGCCACGTTATGAAAGACCTGTCGGTCGACAGTCTCGCCTTCCTCGACATCACCTTCGAAATCGACCGCGCGTTCACCATCCAGCTCCCAGTCGATGAATGGCTGACCGCGGTCAACGAGGGAAAGCGCAGCGGCGACGATTACTTCATCCTCTCCAACCTGTGCTCTCAGATCGACGCCATCCGTGCCACTGCGCCAGCCTAGCGCAACGGCGGATCAGCTCTCAGGTTTTGGTTGGTCGCGTTTTCTGGCGCGCCGCTATCCACCTCGCCGGAAAATGCTCTAGAGGCATTCGAAACCATGCGGCTCGAATATTTTCAGATGCTCGATGCCATCGAGCATTTCGATAGCCAGCAGGCGACACTCAAAGCCCGGGCCGCCGTTCCCGCCAAAAGCCCCGTCTTCGAGGGCCACTTTCCGGGCGAGCCCCTCATGCCCGGCGTGCTGCTGCTCGAAGTCATGGCGCAGGCTTCAGGCTATCTCATTCTGGCGTTGAACGGCTTTTCGCATATGCCGTTCTTCGCCAACGTGAAGTCCGCCAACTTCCGCTCCTTCGTACGCCCTAGCACCGATCTCAGCGTCTCGGTTCGTCGTATCCACGATGGTTCCGGCTATGCCGTCATGTCGGCGACGATAGAACGGGGCAGCGAAGTGATGTGCGACGCGCAGCTCACGATGCGCAATGTCATCTTTCCATCGGAAGCATTGCAACAGCATGTCTGGAGCGAGGGGCTGCGTCTCGGCCTGCTGGATTCGAGGGTCGCATGAGCGGTGCTGCACAGCGCGCCTATATTACCGGCATAGGGCTCGTCAGCTCGCTCGGAGAAGGCATCGAGACCCACTGGGAACGCCTCTCGAATCCGCTGACCGCCAAGCCGGAAATCGACGAGCGGCGCTTTTCTCCCTACCCTGTTCACCCCCTCGTGCCGGTCGCGTTTGCGCAGCAGATTCCGCGGACCACGGACCAGCGGCAGATGGAACGCTGGCAGAGGATCGGCACCTATGCGGCCGGGCTCGCACTCGCTGACGCGGGGATCGCCGGAAATCAAGAACTGCTCGACCGCACCGATCTCAGCATTGCCGCCGGCAACGGCGAACGCGACCTCGCGTTCGACGAACAGGTTCTCGCGACAGCCGATCACGGCAGGGCTTTCGATCCCGGACTTAACCAGAAGTTGATGACCGGCCTCAGGCCCACCCTCTACCTCGGCCAACTTTCCAATCTTCTGGCTGCCAACATCTCGATCGTCCATGGGGCCACCGGTGCGTCGCGGACGTTCAAAGGCGAGGAGACGGCTGGCGTCTCCGCGCTTGAGAACGCGGCGGGGCGCATCGAGAACGGCGACGCTGATCTCGTGCTCGTGGGTGGCGCTTTCAACGCCGAACGCGAGGATATGCTTCTCGCCTGCGAACTCGAAGGCTCCCTCTATCGAGGTGCCCCGTATAGGTCCGTCTGGGAACGGAGCGAGCATGGCGGCGGCGCCGTGCTCGGGTCCATTGGCGCGTTTCTCGTCATCGAGTCCGCATCCCACGCGCGTTCGCGCGGCCGCAACGCTTACGCACGGGTCGGCGCTGTCCGATCCGACCGGACACGGCGGCGCCCTGGCGAGGCAATGGCGGCCTTGGCGCGCATCGTAGAAGCATTCTCCGTTCAGCCGGACAGCGCGCTACCCGTCTTGAGCGGTGCGAGCGGCATCGAGCCGGTGACCAGCGAGGAGCGTCAGGTCATTGCGCAGCTGCGCGCCTCGGGCGTTCGTCCCGTCGTTCGGGCATTCGGTAATGTGCTCGGGCATACCCGCGAAGGGCACTTTTTAGCGGGCGTGGCACTCGCCGCCATCGCGATCGCCAAGGGTACGTTCTATCCACCGTTTTGCGCAGCATCGCCAGAAGAGCACGGCGATGTGCGGCCCGACCATATCCTCGTGACGGCTCTGGGGAGCTGGCGTGGAGAAGGCGCGGGTCTCATCACGCGTGCAGAGTGAGAACCGGGCCGTGAACCGCTCCTATGTGGACAGCAAAGGCCGCCCGCTTGTCGCCGTCACCGGCGCTGGTGTGGTCACCTCGCTCGGCGCGGGCAAAAGACTGAACTGGGAACAGCTCATTGCGGGCCAATCCGGGATCCGGCCCATCACGCGCTTTCCAACCGACGGGCTCAAGACGACGATTGCGGGGACGGTCGACGATCTCGGCATTGCGCCCTATTCGGCCTTCGAGCTTGCCTCGACGATGGCAGAGGTCGCCGCCGCCGAGGCTATCGACCAGGCGCAGATTGGCAGCTGCAAGAGCTTCCCCGGCCCGCTCATCATCGCAACGCCGCCATCCGAAATCGAATGGCCGCAGCTCCGGGAGATCCACAACGCCGGCGACCCGGAGCTCAGCGGCTATGCGCGGCTCCTGGCAGCGGCGCGCGAAGGCCAGTTCGGTGCCCTCGCACACCATATCCGCTTTGCCGCCATCGCCGACAGGCTCATGGAGCGGTTCGGCACGCGCGGCGAGCCGCTCACGATATGCACGGCCTGCGCTTCGGGTGCCACCACGATCCAGCTCGGCGTCGAAGCCATACGCTACGGCAAGGCGGACGCCGCGCTCTGCATAGGCACCGACGCGACGGTGCATCCGGAGGGCCTCGTACGGTTCTCGCTTCTCTCGGCCCTTTCAACGCGCAACGATCTGCCGCAGAAGGCTTCGCGTCCATTCTCGAAATCCCGCGACGGCTTCGTGATGGCGGAAGGCGCCGGTGCGCTTGTGCTGGAAAGCTATGCTGCGGCCATGGCGCGCGGAGCAACGGTCCTCGCTATCGTGCGCGGCTGTGGAGAAAAGGCCGACGCTTATCACCGCACCCGTTCCCACCCCGACGGGCGCGCCATGATCGGCGCTTTGCGCAGGACGCTCGCCGACTCGGGCACGGAGCCGGACGAGATCGACTACGTCAACGCGCACGGCACGAGCACGCCCGAGAACGACAAGATGGAGTGCTTCTCCCTGGCGGCGATATTCGGCAACCGCTTGCCGCATGTTCCGATCAGCTCCAACAAGTCCATGGTCGGCCACACCTTGATCGCGGCCGGCTCCGTCGAAGCGGTTTTCACTCTGCAGACGCTCCAGACCGGCGTCATTCCGCCAACCATCAACTACGACGATCCCGATCCCGCCTTAGCCATCGACGTCGTTCCCAACGTGAGCCGTACGGCGGACGTGCGTGTCGCGCTGTCGAACTCATTCGGCTTTGGCGGTCAAAACGTGTGTGTCGTCTTTTCCCGGGACCTCCAATGACAGATCAAGCACAACTCGCAGCGCGGCCGCCGACACGGAAGCCGGACGATGGACGCATGCAGGCGGCGCAACTGGTCCGCGAGCGCTGCGTGGAGATCGCCGAGGTCGATGCTCCAGCCGCCCCCTATCCGGATGAGGTTCAAGTCCGGATACGCTCGGTTGCGCTCAATCATATCGACGTCTGGAGCTGGCGCGGCATGGCATTTGCCAAGCGCGTGCTTCCCATCACCCTCGGCGCAGAGGCCGCCGGCGAGGTTGTCGCCGTCGGCGCAAGCGTCGATCACCTTGCCATCGGCGATGTCGTATCGCTTTACGGCGCGCGGACGTGCGGGAGCTGCGCTCCCTGCCGCGAAGGACGTGACAACTTCTGCACCGATCTTTCCGCCATGTATGGGTTTCACATCGATGGCTTCCTGCGTGAGCGCGTGAACATTCCAGCCAGGCTCGCGGCAAGGGCGCCAGCGGGTCTCGGTGCGACGCTGGCCGCCTTCGCGCCGATCACGTTCGGCACGGTCGAACATATGCTGTTCGACAACGCGAAGCTCCAAAGCGGGGAAACCGTCCTTGTCCACGCCGGCGGCAGCGGCATTGGCAGCGCTGCAATCCAGCTCGCCAAGGCGGCGGGCGCGCAGGTGATCACCACGGTCGGAAGCGAGCGCAAGGCGGCAATGGCGGCGAAGCTCGGTGCTGACCACGTCATCAACTACAACGATGAGCGCTTCGGGCGGCGCGTCCGCAAACTGACCGGCGGCCAGGGCGTCGATGTCGTCTTCGAGCACGTGGGGCCGGCGACATGGGAGGACAGCCTGCTGTCCCTGAAGCGAGGCGGACGCCTCGTCACCTGCGGCTCAACGACCGGCGTCGCCGCAAAGACGAACCTCTACATGCTGTTTCAGCAGCAGCTGCGCCTCATCGGCAGTTTCGGCTGCCGTATCGAGAATATGCGCACCGTGATGCAGAAGCTGGCCGATGGCCATGCTGCTCCGGTCATCGACACCGTCCTTCCCCTTGAAAGCATTGAAACCGGATTGGAACGTCTGGAGCGGCGCGATGTGTTCGGCAAGATCATCATAACGCTCTGACGAAGGATGCCCGACATGGGTGATGATGGACGGGACATACTGATCACCGGCGTCGGCCTCGTGAGCTCGATCGGCAGGGACACCGCCGAGCACGTTGCGCATTTGAGCAACGGTGGCGGCTATACGGTCGATGAGTTGCGTTTCGCCCCATACTGCGTGCATCCGCTCCTAGCGCTCGACTTTGCCGGGCAGATCCCGAAGAAGAGCGACCTCAAGCAGATGGAGGCATGGCAGCGCATCGGGGTCTACGCCGCTGGGCTTGCTCTGACGGATGCCGGCATCGCGGGAGATGCGGAGTTGCTTCAGCGCACGCATCTCATCGTTGCGGCGGGCAGCGGCGAACGGGATATCGGCGTCGACTGCGATGTCCTCGACAAGCTCAGCCAGACCGATGACAGCACCGCGCTCGCCAAGCAGGTGCTGCCGAGTGCGCTTCGCCCGACACTCTTTCTCGCCCAGCTCTCCAACATGCTGGCCGGCAATATTTCCATCGTGCATGGGGTTACCGCTTCATCGCGGACCTTCATGGGCGAAGAAAGCGCCGGCCTTGCGGCGGTCGAGAACGCATTCCGCAGGATCGCGGCCGGCCAGATCGACATCGCCATTGTCGGCGGCGCACTCAACGCCGAGCGCGAAGATCTGCTGCTGGGATATGAGCTCGGCCATAACATATGGATGGGCCACTACGCGCCCGTCTGGGATCGCGCACAGGGCGGCGGCGGCTTTATTCCGGGGGGCATGGGCGCCTTTCTCGTGCTCGAAGCGCGCGCCCATGCGGAGGGACGCGGCGTGCAAGCGTATGCGCGGATCGCGGATGTCGCCACCGCCCGATGCGATCGCGCTGACGGTGCCACGCAGCGCGCGCTGGCAGAACTCTATGGCGCCTTGCGCAGCAAACCCATAGGACCGCTCACGGTGCTCAGCGGGGCGAGCGGCGCGGCTCCGGTGACGGACGAGGAAATCGCCTTCATAAACTCTCTGCCGTCTCAAGGTGCAGAACCGATCGTGCGCGCCTTCGGCAGCACCTTAGGACACGGCGTGGAAGCGCAATTTCCCACGGGACTAGCGCTCGCTGCCCTCGCCTGCCGCCATAGTCTCACGCCGAAGGAGACGGGCAATGCCGAAATCGAGCGGCCATTTTCAGGCTCGACCGCTCACGCCCTCGTGACCTGCGTCGGTCACTGGCGCGGCGAAGGCCTGGCGCTGGTTGGAGCCGCATGAGGAACCCATGACGAACGATCATCGAGATGCAATGGGGCGCCCGCTCGTCGCGATCACCGGGGCGGGAATTGTGACGTCGCTCGGCCGCGACAAGACGGAGAACTGGGCAGCGCTCACCGCGGGACAATCGGGCATAAGGCGTATCGGGCGATTTCCGACGGATGGGCTGCGCACCGGCTTTGCTGCGACGGTCGACTTTCTCTCCGATGGGGCCTCGCCTGCCCCGGCGCTCACAATCGAGCTGGCAAAGCATGCCGCAGACGAGGCGATCGGCGAAGCCATGATCGGCGTACACGGCCGCTTTCCAGGGCCGTTGTTCCTCGCCACTCCACCCGCCGAGCTCGAATGGCCGCAACGGAAGGCTCTTTACAATGCGGGGCGCCACTCGGGGCTGACCGGCTATCGGCGTCTTGTCGAAGCCGCCCGGAACGGTGACTGGGACGAGATGAGCTCGCTTTTCCAATTCGCGAGCGTCGGAGAGCATCTCGCACAGCAATTTGGCACGCGCGGTATTCCTGTCTCCGTTTCGACTGCGTGCGCATCCGGCGCCACTGCGATCCAGCTCGGCGTTGAAGCGATCCGCCGCGGGGAAGCCGACGCCGCGCTCTGCGTCGGCACCGACGCGTCGGTTCAGATTGAAGCGCTCATCCGATTCTCGCTGCTCTCAGCGCTTTCGACGCGAAACGATCAACCGGAGCATGCCTCGCGGCCGTTTTCCAAGGACCGCGATGGGTTCGTCATGGGCGAAGGCGCGGCCGCCCTCGTGCTCGAATCCTACGCAGCGGCGAAGGCACGGGGCGCGCGGGTGCTCGGCTTCGTCCGCGGCTGTGGCGAGCGGGCCGACAACTATCACCGCACGCGCTCGAAGCCGGATGCTTCAGCCATCGTCGGCGCGATCGCGAACGCCATCGGCGATGCTTGCATCCCGGCTACGCAGATCGATTACGTCAATGCGCACGGCACCAGCACGCCGGAAAACGACAAGATGGAGTATCTGGCGCTCAAGCAGGTGCTCGGCGAGCATCTCGCGGTAACGCCGGTCAGCTCCAGCAAGTCTATGATCGGGCACACGCTATCGGCCGCGGGTGCGATCGAGGCGGTGATCTCGCTGCTGACCATCCGCAACGGAATGTTGCCGCCCACGATCAACTACGATGTCGCCGATCCAGAAATCCCCCTGGACGTCGTGCCGAACACCGCGCGGCCCGCGCGGGTCGATATGGTGCTATCGAACTCGTTCGGCTTCGGCGGGCAGAACGCGGCGCTGGTGCTTGGCGCGCCCTAGCGGCATCCTCAGGGCAATGCCGCGCCGTGGGGCACGGTGCGCACACCCATCCCGGCGATCACCTGATGGCTCGTCAATCGCGTCGATGCCCATCCCCGCACCGGCGCCTCACCCTTTAGCCAAGCGGTAAACTGCGCCCACAGGTCTAGCGGCAGCGCGCTTCCGTCGAAATTCTGCAGCGGCACGCGATAGTCCGCGGAGGTGAACTTGTATTCCACGAAATAGGACAATCGCGGGACGCGGATTTCCAATCCGACCACCAGCTGCACGGCGGGCCCGGCATATTGATAGGCATAGGTGCGGCCCTGCAGGCCCTTCATCTGTACTTCCGTGTGCGGCAGTGCCACGCCCAGGCCACCGCCCACATAGGGACTGAAGGTGACGCCGAGAGACGGCAGGCGGCGCAGCCAATTCAAGGTGAGCAAGTTGTGGCCGTGGGTGAACTCGAGCTTGTGGAAGATGTCACCGACCGCCGCCTCCGGCGGCAGCTTCTCTCCGTTCAGCTCGCCGGAAAGCTTCACCCGCTGATCGAGCGGCGCATAGGCTTTCGAGTGCATGAAATCCAGCATGACGCCGTCGGCACGGCCGGGAAGCCACCGCGCAATGCGGATGCCGTAATAGATGGGATCGTCGAACGCCTTACCCTGCCAGTCCACGCCGTGAACCGTCATATCGGCGCCGTCGTGCTCGATGTGCAAGTCGCTGGCGAGGGTATAGGGGCTGCCGCCGTAGGCCGCGAAAAGATACTCGCCGCCGCGGTAGCGTACGCGCTCCAACAGCTGCGCGCGGGCAGACTTTGCTGCGCCATCATCCTTGCCTCCCGTTACCTGGGACTGCTGCGCAATCGGTGGACCGATGGGTTGATGGGCGATGAGCGCGTAGCAGACCGCAGATGCCATGCCGCAAACGCCGCAGGTGGCGCTCATCGCCTTTCGCCAGCGGCTGGCTTTGGCCGTCGGATCACGGAAAGGAGCCGCGTCGCGCTTTCGCGGTGCGCCGTCAAAGCGCGCAGAAACAGCGCTTTTGATGCTGCGATTTATCGAAGTTTCCACGGCCGCTCCCCCGATGATCCCTCATGCCCTAGCTAGGCTCGGGGTGCCGCGTTGCGGATAACGAAAGTCAATTCCTCTCCGTGACATCTCGCCGATGTGATCGCTCCGCCGGACACCCGGCCGCACGCGCGATGGCCGATCGGGCTGCGAGCGAACTGCGGGCGAACAAGTATCTCGCGTCGCGAACGCTGATCCAGATCAGCCGAAGGATTGCATTCGGCGTGTTGCCGGCGAGGCGCGACAGTTTGCGTGCGCTGTGCTTTATTACTCGTAGAGTACACAATAGGGCGGACTGGGTACGATAGGGCCAGCAATGAGTGCGAGCACGGAATGCCTCGCAGATGAGGCCAGCTACATTCACCCGTTGCCGGCGCAGCATGCTGAACCGCTGGTTTCGATGTCATTGCGAGGCGGGCTTGAGATAAGCGCGGTGCGGCCCGGAGACGTGCAGCGCGTGATGCTCGCTGGCGGCGGCACGCACTTTGTCGTCAGCGTTTCCGGCAAGCCCATCATCGGCAGCGACGGGGAGGATCGAAGCCGTTTCATCTGCAAACCCCACGCGCTGCATATCCTGCGCCAGCCTGCAGGTGCGCCTCAGCGGTGGATCGACGTTGGCGCATCTGCATGCCTGGCCGTCCTGGTTTACTTTCCCCAGGCCTGGTGCATCGGATGTCCGCGCGGAGCGACCTGCCAGGTCTCGCGCTTTCTCATGGGGGGCGCCGGAGATGCGCCGCCGGGTGACGGGGAAATCGCACTCGATACGCGCAGTCTCTCCTACGCGCGGGCCTTGCTCGATCTGCGCATCGAGGACGACGCCGCCATCCTCGCCGCCGAACAGCTGGTGCTGGCGCTGCTCGCGTGGACCTATGCCAAACACACCGGCCCGCAGATATCGGAAGCGGGCGATTCATCGGTACCACCGAAAGCGCTATCGAAGCTGAAGCAAGCGGCCGACATCCTCAGCCAGCGCCTCGACGATCCGCCGACCATCTCGGAACTCAGCGCGATCGTTGGAATGAACGCATGCGATCTGAAGCGCTGCTTCAAGTGCTGCTACGGCGACGGCATTGCTCGTTTCTCGCGCAGCCGGAGGCTGGAGGCGGCCCAGGATCTGCTCTCGCGCAGCACTCTCAGCATCGCGGAGATTGCGCTCGAGGTGGGCTATACCAATCCGAGCCAGTTCGCACGGGCTTTCCGCCAGCAGTTCAACATCAATCCGGCCGAATACCGCCGCCTCCCGCGTCCGAACGCTGACTGAGCGGATACCGGGCTCCGCGGTCGCCGCGCGAAATATTCTCCCGATTTGAGCATCGTCGCTGCCGCATGGAGGCGCTTCCCGCGCGCCGCCAGCCTTAACTGCACCAAAGCAAGGTAACGGTCGCGGGATTGCACAGCTCCTGCGTCGTCCCTTGCCGTCGTCCGACGGCGTATTTGCGTAGGGGAATGAGTGATGCGAAGTGCTGGTGTTGGTTCAAGTGCGTGCTGCCGCAAAGGTCTTGATGTAGCCGCTGCCGGTTCTGGCTGCCGGACGCAGCGACGGACCGGTAAGGATGTCGGCTCCACAACACCGTATCTCGCTTACCTTCTCGGCGCGCTGGCGGCGGCGTGCGTTGTTCCATCCCATGCCATCGCGCAGTCTGCGGCTCCGGGCGCGGAGGTCGTGCTGCCGCCCATGGTTGTCGACGCTGCTCCGGCGCCCCAGAAGAAGAAAAAGTCTGCGGGCGCCAGCTCCGCAGCAGCCGCTGCAACCGCTTTGACATCTGCACCGGCTTCTCTCGCAGAAACGCGACCTGCCGAAGCGCAAACGGGCGAAGCGGTCGCCCGCAGGCGGCTCGGCGCCATTGCGGGAGGCACCGCGGTCGTCGGCGAGGAGCAGCTCGTGGGGCGGGCGAATGTGACCGTTGGCGACTCGCTAAAGATCGTTCCGGGCGTCATCGTTCAGAACTTCTTCGGCGGCAACGACCAGCCGCGCATCCAGATTCGCGGCTCCGGCCTGCAACAGAATCCGGTCGAGAGGGGCATTCTGGTTCTGCAGGACGGGCTTCCGCTCAATCGCGCAGACGGCTCGTACGTCGTCGGTCTCGCCGATCCACGCCAGGCCGCGTTCATGGAGGTCTATCGCGGATACGCGGCGAACCGGCTTGGCGCTACGGTTCTCGGCGGCGCTATCAACTTTACCTCGCCCACCGGCTCATCGTCGCCGGGAGGCTCAGCCACATTCGAAGCGGGAAGCTTCGGGCAGATCACGGCGACCGCGCAGGCGGGCGCGCGCCAGGGTGACATCGATGGTAGCGCGCAGATCAGCTACAGCGAGCGTGACGGCTTCCGTGACTACAACCGCTCCGAGCGCACGAACCTCAATATCAATGCAGGCGCGAAGGTCGATGAGCACATCGCGACCCGCATCTTTCTCGGCTACACCGATCTCGGATTCGATGTCGCCGGGCCCCTGCCTTGGACGTTGCTCAAGCAGAACCCCAAACAGGTTTATGGCGGACCAACCGTCATCCCCGGAAACCCGCCGACGGTGCTCAATCCAGGGCCCGATGTGCAGCGCGACCGGCCGCGGCGTGAGACGGAGCAATTCCGTATCGGCTCGCGGACCTCGGCCAGCTATGGCGCGCATCTCGTCGACGTCGCCGTCGGCTACGCGTACACTGACGACATGTTCCGCTTTCCCATTTCCGGTGGTGTCCGCACCACCGAGGGCGGCGACTTTACGAGCGTGGTGCGCTACGCTTACAGCCCCGACGCTTCAGCGCCGCTGCCGCTGTTCGAGGCCACCGCGCAATACATCGTTGGCTCGGCCGACCGGGAGAATTTTCTCAATATCGCCGGCAACCAGGGCGCCAAGTTCGGTGACAGCGAACTCGATGCCACCACGCTATCGCTGAACGTCGGCCTCAATGTCCCTCTCGGGCATGGGTTCACCCTAAGCCCCGCCCTCGCCTACGCGTATGCGACACGCGGCAACACCGACCACTTTGGTGCTGGCCGTCGCCCGGGCGCCGGCTTCCATCCGCTGCAGGGCACATTGCAGCAGTTCTTCGCGCTGCCCCAGAACACGAGCTATACGCGGAGCTATACGGGGTGGAGCCCGAGCCTGGGCCTGCTCTACGATCTTGCGCCGAACAACACCCTCTTCGGTGCGGTGAGCCGCAGCTTCGAGCCGCCGACGCACGATGATCTTCTCGCGACGATCAACGGCACGCCCTTCTTCAGCCCTGGATATCCGTCGCCAAAGGGACAGCCGCCGCAGCCGGTGCCGCAGTATGCGTTCGCCACACCGGACCTCGATGCGCAGACCGCGACCACACTCGAAGGCGGATGGCGGGGCCAGCGGGGCGCAATCAGCTGGGAGGCGGTTACCTACTATTCGTGGGTCGAGAACGAGCTGCTCAACTTGCGTGATTCTTCCGGCGTGTCGCTGGGTGCGGTCAACGCCGACAGAACGCGCCACTTCGGTATCGAGCTTGGCATAGCTGCGCAGCTCAGCAGAAATATCGGGGCGCGCATCGCGTACACCTTCCAGGATTTCCGCTTCGATGACGATCCTGTGCACGGCAACAACAGGCTCGCCGGCGCTCCTCCGCATATCGTCAACGCGGCCTTGCGCTACACGGTCAATTCGCGGCTCTTCGTCGAAACGGAAGTGAACTGGCTGCCTGGCGAGACGCCGGTCGACAACGCCAGCACGCTATTCAACAAGTCGTTTATCACCGTCGATGCGCGCGCGAGCTACGAACTCGACCGCACGATTTCGCTCTACGGCGAAGTGCGCAACATCTTCGACGAGAAATACGCCTCATCGACGCTCATCGTGGACACGGCGACGGCCGGCCAGGCCGCGTTTCTTCCGGGCGATGGCCGCGCGTTCATCGTGGGCGTGAAAGGAAATTACTAAGGCTCCGGAGAGCACGCTGCAAAGCGGCGCGCTCCTTCGAGCGTTGCAAGAGAAAGGCGCAGACGATGATACAGGCGGAACGGGCAAGGAATGGGCTCCCTGGCTACGGTCTCAAAGCCGAGAAGATGCCCGGTCACTGGCTTCTCGCGCGGCTCGGCAAGCGCGTGTTGCGGCCCGGCGGCCTCGCGATGACGCGTGCGCTGCTCGATGATCTCGATATCGGCAAGGCCGACGACGTCGTCGAGCTTGCGCCTGGCCTTGGCGTCACGAGCCGCCTCGTCCTGCAAAGAAAGCCGCGGTCCTACGTCGGCGTCGAGCGTGACGCGACGGCCGCCGCCTGGACCGCGCACCGCTTGCCGTCGCAGACGGCGGTTTCGGTCAGGGTCGGACCCGCCGACGAAACCGGGCTGCCGTCCGATAGCGCCAGTGTCGTCATAGGAGAGGCCATGCTGTCGATGAACCCAGCAGAGCACAAGCAGCGCATCGTGCAAGAGGCCCACCGGGTGCTGCGCCCGGGCGGATGTTATGCAATCCACGAACTGGCCATCGTGCCCGACAACGTGCGTCCGGAGATCAAGCAGGACATCGAGAAGGCGCTGTCGACATCGATCCACATTGGTGCGCGACCGCTGACACCGGAAGAGTGGCGGCAGCTTCTCGAAGGCGCCGGGTTCGACGTGGAGCGCACGCGGCTCGCGCCGATGAACCTTCTGCGGCCTGCGCGCCTCATTGCGGACGAAGGCCTGTGGGGCGCGTTGAAGTTCCTCGGCAACGCGATGACGGACCGTGAAGCCCGGCGCCGCGTCGGTACGATGCGCCGTACGTTCCACAAATATCGCTCGCACCTCAGCGCTATCTCGCTCATTGCACGCAAGAGGAGCTGACCCATGCGAGCGGACGCGAAGCTGGAAGTCGAAGCATCCCGAGGTGCAGTGTCTCGCCCGGGCGTGAAGCATCGCTACGCCTCTTGAGTGGAAGGCGCCTGCCGAAGCGGCGTGTTGTCGGCACGCGGTCGTCCAGAAGCCTGCACCCGCTGTGGAGAAGCGCATCGAGAGGCCGGCCACTGGAACTGCTTTGATGCCGGGCGCGCCTTTTCTTTGGCTACCGAACGGGTTATTTGCCGTCAGGTCGGTTCGCGGAGCGTGAATTTACTTCACATTCCGGGAAGCGCGTCCGTATAGAGACTGGGCAGCGGAAGGGTATTTACCCTTTGGCCCGTCTTCGACGGCGGCGAGGTCCCGTAGCTCAGCTGGATAGAGCATCTGCCTTCTAAGCAGAGGGTCGCAGGTTCGAATCCTGCCGGGATCGCCAACGATTTCAATAATTTATTTGCTTGGCTCGTTCCGCAGAAAACCGGCTGCGGAACCTGAGCGGAACGCGCACGGAAGGGCGCGAGTGCGCTACGCTTGCAGGCGATTCCTTTTCGGAGGTGAATCATGTCCGAACACCGCCAAGAATGCCAGCTCTGCAGCAGGAACTTCGCTTTTTCGAACGGCGCCTATCATGGTCGCTACGTCGGGGCTTGGCAGCTGATGGTTTGTGAGCATTGCTGCCCCAACGTGTGGAGCGCTGTCCCCGCAATCTACAGAGAGCAGGTGATCGAGCACCTTCGGAGCCTGGGTATTACACCGCGCACGGATGCGCGAGGCGACTTGCACTGGCCTACCTAGCTACGCCTCATCGTAGAAATCGAGGAAGCTGCGCCCCGAGCTCGGCACCCCAAACGTGCGGTCGAACTCAGCCTTGAAGGCGCGATAGTCGGCCTCGGTCGCTCCCGCGAACACGGCACTCATCTCGTGCACCTCGTTGCGGGGATATTTCGCTCGATCGATAATGACGCGCCGGCCCCTATGCTCGGGGCGCAGCTCCACGTGCCGCCGCATGGCTTCCTCAGGCGTCTCTCCGTCGAACACGACGACGCGCACCGCTCCAGCGTTGGGGTCGACTGCCGTTGCAATCCCGTGGATGCGCGCCGCTAGTGACTTGATGCGAGCCTGCGTAACCATCACACGAACACCATCTTGACGGCCACCCTGGGAGCAATGCCCGCCTGCTCCCAGCGTCGTAGCCAAGCGGCTATGAGCTGCCGCTCCGCAGGTGTGTTGCCAACCGCATCATCGACGCAGAGTTTGATGACGGGGCAGGGCGGCAGCTCGTCATCGAAGTGCCCGAACGATGCCGCCAGCGCGTCAATGCGGGAGGCGATGCTCGTAATCTGCCGGCGTGTGACCATGGCCCGTTGTCTCCGCTGTCTTCGCAATCGCATCCATCTTAGCTTCGAGCCGCTCCAGCGCTTGGGCCTCCAGTGCACAGCGTAGCTTGTCGAGCACCCACACCAGCGAGCGCGCGTTGTCGTGCGCCATCTTTCCATGGCGGGCCATGCGGTAAACCGTGGCCATCTCTTTGATGACCCCGCCAAGGCCGCCCAACGGGACCCGTACGAGCTGTTTCGTCTTGCGGAAACATGCCTTCCCGGCTTTCTGCTTATCAGTCAATGTGTTGCGCTCCTCTCGCATGCATCAAATCGCCTGACGGCCGAGTACGTCATGTTCTCCGGCCAGCGCCCAGTGTTTGCCGAATCGACCGGGTTGAGGTCCTAGATTTCAGCCATTGTCGCTTACCCCTGTGCCGCTGCGTAGCGGTCCCACTCGGCATCGAAGGCCTCGGGGTCCGTCTCATAGAGCTGCAGCAGCTTTGCCTCGGTCACCCTACCCTTGATGGGCTGCGTCCGCCCGGTGGGTGAGCCTGTGGCCCGCTGCCCGCGCCGCGCCATGTCGAGGCTCTGGCTTCCGCTCCGATAGCCGGATCTCACAGCAAGGTCGTAGAGGAGCTGGGCAGGGCTCTGCCCACGGCTCATAGCCATCTGCGCCGCCCCGATATGATCGTTCTTCAGGATGGCGGAGCGCAGCTCCGCGGGCGAGGCAAGACCGTACCGCCGAGCCTCAACGTGGGCGCGCGGATCATCGTCGGGATAGGCAACCTCGAGCTGGGCCATTCGCACGTTTGCAAAGTGCTCACATGCATCGTCGTAATCAGGCGCCGACTGGCGCATCTGCTGCTCGGCGTGATGCACGGCCTGGGCGAAGTCGCGCTGATCGCGCTGAACTTCCCGCTGGTGCAGCGTGGCGAGCTGATGCTCGAAGTAGCCGAGCGGGTCCTCGTTGATGTTCGGCGCCGGAGCCGGAGAGCGGTCGGCAGCCTCCATCTGGTCCAGCCACGCGTCCGCCTGGTCGGCCGCTTCCGCGATGCGGCGCTGCCTATCAGCGTCCTCGTCATGACGGTGGGGTGCGCCTTGCTGCCGTTCCTGCTGGGGCGGGGCCTCGCCGTCTTCAAGCACGGGGTGCTGGACACCGAGGTCCGAAAGCTCGGGATCGGGCTGCGATAGCTCGGCCTTGAGCGCCTCATAAGCGGCCGTGTCAGCTTCGAGTGCGGGATTTTCCATGGATGTCATCTCGCCCAATCGTCGGGCGGCTCCTGTTGCTCAGCGAAAGTCAGCTCTTCGAACTCCAGCACCTCGCGTCGTAGCCGCGCATATTGCTCCCTCTCGGTCAACTCGCGGCCACCCGTGGTGCGCGTGTGTGCCAGCTCACGCCGGCCACCGCTGGGCACGTTGTAGGCGCTGAAGGGGCGGCTCATGCGGCAGCCTCGATGGTGAGAGCGACGGTATCGAGGTCTGCCGTGTTCGTTTCATCGTCGGTAACGCGCACGGACAGATCCTCGAAAGCACCATCCTCCGATGGTGTGCCCGAAACCTCGCCCGTCTCTGCGTCGACGGTGATGCCCGCCGGCCAGGTGCCGAGGAGTTCGAATGCGTAGGGACGCCGCCCGCCCGTTGCACGCACCGTGAAGCCTGCGTAGGCAACGCCTTCCTGGCCTGCCGTGACGGGCGTGCCGCCGATCGTCAGCGGCCGCGTGATGGGTGCGTCCCAGGAATCGAGGCTGTGCTGCACCCGGGCATCCGTCGACGCGGAGTAGACGACGGCGAGGCCCTGCGAGGCGCCGGGCACGACGGCTTCCAAGTCCTGCGGACGCACGCCGCGCTTGTTCTGCGTGACGACGATGGGCTTGCGTCCCTGGCCGCTGAGCGCAGCCTCGAGCTCAGCGGGCGTCATCCCGATCGCCGCCGCAGCCTCGTTCAGCGGAATGACGCTCTCCGGCGTTCCGTAGGCATCCATGCTAAGCGGCCTCCGGTTTCCGTGGCCGCAAATGCGGGTGCTGCATCAGATGATGCTCGACATTGGCCATGGCGCGCTGCTCGTCGGCCTGGAGGCGCTTGAATTCCTCCTCGGCCTTCTGCCGCGCGTCCTGTGCTTGCCGGAGCGCAAAGTTCAACTCGCCGAGGATGCTCTGCGGCTGGTTCTCCGCGGCACGCTGGGCAAGCCGCCGGCTCGTGCGCGCATAGGCGAGGGATTCGAGACGATCGATGCACGCTTCACGTAGCCAGGTGAGCGCGCGTCCGCCCTGGTCCGGCTTCCACCGGGCGCGGGCGTTCTCGATCTCACGGCCGCCGGCGCCGGCGGCGTAGAGCGCCTCGAACCATTCCCTGACCTGCATCATCTCCCGGTTCGGCTGGAAGACTTTGGAGCTGTGCGGATCTCGCGTCTCGACAACCGCGGCGGCACGCAGAACGCGATCTGGCGGTGGTGTCACGAGCCAGCCGCCGTTCGCATCGCGCCGCACCTGGAGTTGCGCGAGGAAGTCGTGCATCGGCCTCGGGTTGTCGGGTGTCGGCTCGCCTGGTTCCACCAATGCCAATGACACCGCGGCCTTCTCGGTGTTCCGAGCCCGCATTTGCGTATGAGCTTTTCGGTTATCAGCCATGTGGATCACCTGAGGGTTGTTCCGGCGCCCCAGTCGTTGAGGCCCATGTCTAGTCCGAAGGGATTGGGATTGCGGCCGAACAGCCCGCCCAGGACCGAGCCCATGCCGCCGCCGCCCATGAGGTCGATGCCCATCATGCCGAGGCCGCCGAGGGTCTGGCCGAGCGAGGGTGTGGTGGTCTGGGTGCCGGTGCTGCTCGTCTCTTTGAACGCGCTCCCGAGTGCGCCGAGCCTCTGGAGGTACTGGTCGAGGGCCTGTGAGCCCGCTGCATCCATCCCCGGCGCCATCGCCGCCGCGCCCTGCTGTAGACCGCGCTCGGTGTTGTACTGCTGGAAGAGCGGCGCCGCGAGGCCGGAGGTCATGCCCTGCGAGATGTAACGCGCAGCGTCACCGCTGTTACCGCGTCCAGCGCGCGAGAACTGTGCGGAGAGCTGCGCCTGAATCGGGTCCATCACCGCCTTCGTCAGCGCGCCCAGGTGCGGGTTGCTCGATGGGTTCAAGTAATCCCCGCCGATGACGCCGGAGAGGTAGTTGCTGGCCTGCGGCATCAGGTTGCCGCCCTTGTCCTGCTGGTATTGCTGTTCGATCTGCGGAATGGCGCCCGTGAGCGCACCTTCCGTTGGTGCCCATGGCCCCGTCTTGGCCTGCACCGTCTGCTTCTGCGTGCTGCTGCCCATGTGTCGCTCGTGCTCCTGCTTCGGTGGCCGAGCGGCCGCGCGACCGCCCAGCGACGTTTTGTGTTCCGGAGTACGGCTTTCGGTCCCGTGTGACCCCGCTCTGACGCTTCGCGGAGGCGATGGTCTTCGTTGCGCACGAGCCGGAGAGCGGGTCAGCCTTTGACGCAAGCTGCCAATTCGAGGCTGGGCATCACGCCGCCCAGCAAGAGCGATCCTCAGTTTACGACGGAACAGCTGGCGTCGCTAGGGTGGATTGGCCAAGCGGCGGCTGGCGGATGAATACGATGCGGCGCAGGAGCGGGGGGAGGTCCATGGACCGCACTCCGGCGCGAAACGTGTACCAGACGGGAACGCGATTGCATCAACAGCCGATCTAGGCCTCTCGCGCAAGGCTATCCACGACGCCCGCCAACTGCGCAACGCCGAAGAGGCGGAGCGCGGAATCGTGCGGCGCGTTCTCAATGATATGATCGAGGCTGGCGGGGAGCCCACGCGCGCCGCCTTGCGCAAGGCCATCATCGAGGCTGCCGAGCGCGGCCCAAGCGGCAGTGAGAGCGGCAGCCGCAAGAACCCCGACTACGTGAACGACCCTGCTTTCAAGACGATGGTGAAGTTGGTTGGCGCCTGCCGAACCATCGTTGAGATACGCCGAACAACTTCTGCGACGGAAGTTGTTGTGAATCCTACTCCTTCTTTTCCGGGACGCACGGCGCAGCTCTCTCAAGAGCTGCTAAATATGGGTCGACATAGTCATCGTCCACCGACGGAGCCCCGCGGATGGCCTTGTCCACCTCATCACGGGACCAAAGCAGCGCTTCGCCCACGGCGTATGGCTTCGGAAGCAGGCCGCGTTTCACGTACTGGTCGACAGCCACCGGACTGAGGTCGGTGTATATGGCCACCGTCTGACGCTTCATCCAAGCAGGCCAACGCAAGTCGACCTTCATGACTTGCGCTTCGGCTTCTTCGGCGATTGCTCGAGTCCCAATCGGACCAGTCGCCGCACGGCCTCCGCTCGGTCCGGCTTGTCCTCCTGCCGTTCTCGCCACGCATCGATCGCATCGACGTCGGCGGACTGCCAGCGACCGCCGATCAGCACGCCCTTGCCTGTCGTGGGGGGGCGCCCGCGGCGCGGTTTACTTTTTGTGCTAGCAGTAATTGCCTTGCTCATACATTCGTGCTAGCACAATCCGTGTTGAAGCAAAACCGGGCCCCGAAGGTGCGCCAACACCGACGAGGCCCTAACCCACGACAAAGGAGGGTAAGTCCATGTCGAAGGCTACTCATACGCGTAGCACAACTACACCAGCCCCGGCGACGCGCCGGTCTGTACTTACCAAGGGACTTGCTGCTGCCGCGGTTTTTGGAACGCTCCCTGCTGCTGCGGGTGAACCCGACGATCCTGTGCTCCCGGTTTACCGCGAGTGGATGGCCGGCCGCCGTGATTATCTCCGTGCAGTAGGGCAGGCAGAGGAAGACGCTGCCACAGCCCGTGAGTTTGCCGCGGAAAGAACGATTGCGGGTCTGACACCTACGACAATGGCAGGCTTCGCAGCGGTAGCGCACCTGTTATGGGACCGCTTTGGCCAGGACAGCGATGATGTTGGTGCCGGGCTGATCCTTGCCGTCTGGCGTGCTGCAGGCGGCATCGGTGAAGCGCCACCCGATATATCCGAAATTTAGCCGAACAACAGCAGAACCGCGGTCTTTCCCACTAGGCCGCGGTTCTCGCGACGTTCTTCATCATCGATTGAAACGCCTGGGAATTTCGGAGGGGGTGTGATTCCGGTGGGAAAGGATGCGAGTCCGATGCCGAGACCCCACCCTCTTAGGAACAGAGGCAAGACCCATGCGCATTGAGCGTCGCTACTGGGGCAGGATCTGAGTGCTGCCAGCAAGTCGGGACTGCGGCCCGCTGCGCGAGGGGAGGGGCTTTCCGCCTCTCCTCATTCTTCTTGTCCGCGGCGATGAGCTGGATATGCTGGGCACATTGCGATTGAGAAATTGCCCATGGTGACGATGTTCCCGCCAGACCTAGAAGCGCAGATCCGCACGGTATTGGAACCTGTGCTGGAGACCCTTGAGGGTGACCCCCAGGCGCGAGGCAAGGTGCGGGCATTGCTCCTCGGAGTGCGGGCTGGCCTTGCGGAGCGCATGGCGCGGCCTGACCTTGATGTTGGATCGGTCCGTCTGTTCTCCGACTACTTCGAGCGGGGCACCTTTTTCTCCAAGAAGATCAGGCTCGACTGAGCCGCCCGCTATGACTTTGGCGGTGGTTTGCGTTTAGCGGCTTCGATTGCCTTCAGCTCTTCGATCGTTCGGCTTAACAACGCCTTCTCGGCATCCGTTATTGCACGCGGGTCAACCGGCTTCGCAGATGTCCACGGCCCCTTCATTGGCGGAGGTGCCGGTAGCATCTGCTCGACTAGCGCTCGCTGCTCGGTCTTGGTGGGAAACCCGCGCCTGCCAGGGATCGCCTGCACGAAGGGATTTGCGTTGATCTTGTCGCGCAGGGCCACCGCCGTAGAGAGCGCGCCTAGGTCACCGGTTGGCGTGGGTACCGACGTTCGCGGCATGCCGTATCTGGCCGACTGAATGGCCTGCCGCTCATCAGCTAGCACATTCCGCAACCGGTCGCGGTAAGCGATGTCGTAATCGCGAAGTTCTTTGGCGCTTGTGCCAGGTACGGGCCGCGGTCGCTCCATGATACGGGAGAGGCTTTGTGCGAGGCGGGGGTGGCGAGTTTGTGCAGCGAGTTGCGCCAGCTCGGCTTCAAGCTTCGCAATCTCCTCCTGCACCCCTTTCGCAGCCCCGCGGCCACGGCGCAGCATGCCGAAGGGGCCAAACCCCGCCAAGGCCGCGCCACCTGCCACCGTCGCCGGGCTGGCGGCATTCAGACCACGGCCGATCATTTGACCGCCCTCGAAGGCAGCGAGGGGGCCACCGACGACTGGCAGCAAGCTCAAAGCGTCCGCTGCCTGATAGTTCGAGCGTGCGTGCTCGGCATCGCCACCGATCGCAGAGCCGAGCCAATCGGCCATCCGATCACGCATACCGACGGGCGGCCCGTTACGAAGCTCAGCCCCGGGCGCCAGCAGTGTTGTCGCCCCAGGCTTCTCCCAGCCTGGCTGGGGTAACATCGCGCCGAACGGTACTTGCGGAAGGCCAGCCGGCGGCTTCGGACCGCCCAGGCGCATCATGCCGGGAGGACGGTTTCCATCGTCGGCGCCAAGCATCATCTGTGCAGGGGGCGCATGGGCTCCGCGTTGCTCGATCACGTTTGCATTGCCGACAGCGCGGCGGTTGCCGCTGTCATCGTATGCACTCGCGTCGAAGGCCGGATACGGCGTTTGCCCGACCAGGCCGCGCACCGTCGATGAGCTGAGGGCGTTGGAGGCCGGTGCCCCACGCATGACGCTGGCGCCGCCACGCCCGCGCGCCGCGCTGTACCGCCCGATGCTGTCCAGGATTTCTATCTGCCGCACCGGGTCGGTGTTCGAGAGCAGTTCCAAAACCGAGTTGTTGCGCTGCTCGTAGACGCGCCGCGCGGCCTGGCTCAAAACCTCCTGTCCGAGCGCCCGCGGGTTGAGGAACGAGGCAGCATTGGTGAGGTAGGCGGGGGCGTTGAGATCGTCTACGGCCTCACGCAGTGGCGTCGTCTGGGATCCCTGCAGGCTGCGGAAGGTGCGCGTGCCCGCTGCCTCCTCATCGAGAATGCGCAGGAAACGCGCAGCCTCACGGCGCGATTCAGCCGTGCGCACCTGATTGCCGCGGCGCTCGAGAATGCGCTGGATCATGTTCCGCGCTGCCGGAGTGCGCAGCGTCGCCGTCACGTCGCCGCCGAACGTCTTGTTCGCCAGCATGTCCTGAAGGCGGCGGCTGAACCCGTGCCGGAACAGCTCCTGCTGGGCCTCATCCATCTGCTCGAACTGCTTGAGCGCGGCACGGGAGGCCTGCCCCATGCGCAACGCCACGCCTTCGCCTAGCGCCAAGGCGCGGTCGCCGGCGCGGCCGTCAAAGAACAGGTCGTTTGCCTCTTTCCATCGCGGGTTGCTGTCGCCCACGACTTTCATGACGTCTTTCTTGAACTGCTGCAGCTGTCGCGTCAGCACCGTCGGCCGGCGGTCCTTGAAGGACAGCTCGATCTCGTGATCCAGCGCCTCCTTGGCACGCTGGAAGCGCTCGAGGTCACGCACCGGAAAGAAGCCGCGTTCGAAGCTCTTCCCAGCGGCACGGGGCACGTCGACCTCATCGAAGAACGCACCGATCGCACGATTCATCGTCCGGCTCAGCGGCGTGTTGCCCTCTGCCATGCGGCCACGCACCTGTCCGCGTTCGAAGCCTGGGTTCACGCGGCGCTGCCAGCTCGTGAGCGTCTCCGACAGGTCGAATGGCTGCTCGCTCTTGTAGGCGGCGCGGTACGCATTCTGCTCCTGCTCGCGCAGCCCGGCTTGCAGCTGGGCGATGCGGCCCTCGAGGTCGCCATCACCGAAGCTGCGCTGTACGGCATCGGCAACGCGCTGCGACTGGCCGAGCTGGCGTTCCGTGAACGCCTCGGCCGCCCGCATGCGTGCCTCGCCGGGCGTCGCCGCTGCGGCCCGCATCGTCCACTGGGTGTTCGCGCCGGAGCCGGGTCCACGCAGCGCTGCGCGGTCGGTGATGGTGAGCGGCGTCGTATTGCGCCCCTGGAAGGCACGCACATGGCGTCCGACGGTGTCTGCGGAGACGTTCAGCTGCTGTGCAATTTCCTGCTGTGTCCGCCCCTCATCGGCAAGGCGCGCCATCTGCGCAATCATGTCCTGGGTAACGGTGCGCCCGGCCGGCGGAAGGATATCGGCCCGCAGCTGCGCCGGCTCGATGCGGTCGCGCGCGAAATTCTTCGCGATGACGTTATAGGCGCCGCTCTGCGGATCGACTTCGGTGCGTGCCTGGCGGTAACCGCCGATGGCCTCACCGAGGCGGTGGCCGCCATAGCCGAGCGCGGCACCAAGGCCGAATCCGAACGGAGCGCTGATGGCTCCTGAGGCAGCGCGGTTCTCAACGCCACCTTGTCCCGCTCCGAAGCCCGCGACGCCAGCGTATCCTGCGCCGACGGCACCTGCACGCCGGCCGGCCTGCATGGCGGTTCCGGCACGGCGCACGTAGTTCACACCGGCAAGGCCTGGCGCAACCAAGCCCGGCAGCATGCCGCCGGCAAACTGTGTCGCAAAGTCGATAGCCGGGTTCTTCGCGGCAAACTCGGCATTCGCAGCCCGCTCGTCAGCCAACGCGATGCCGTAGCCTTCACTGAATGGCTGGCTGCCGGTGAGGCTGCCGTACCCCGCACGCACCGCGGCGTTGAGCTCGTCACCGAAGCCGAGCGTGGCGCCTTGTTCGAACGAGCGGGCGAGACCGGAGGCGAAACCACGGCGCTCGGGCTCGAGCTGCTTCAGTACAGCCGCGTCGGTGACCGGCTTCGGAGCCGTCGGCGCCGGCTGACCGGAACGCCTGTCCATCAGGTTGGTGATGTCGTCCAGCTGGCCCCTGAGCTGGCGCTCCTGCTCGCGCAGCGCCGTGAGCTTGTCGTGCTGGTTGAGGAGGCCGAGGACGCGCGGGTCCGTGACGGGCGTCGGCATGGGCGATTACTCCTCGTACCACTGGCCGTTCTGCTTGAAGTAGGTTCTGCCGGCGATGGTCTTGCGCGTCGCTGTGTCTGCGGGCGCCGCAGCGGACGTGGCGCCGATCGGCGGCAGGTTGATGCCGAAGTTCGCCATCAGGCGGCGGCGGACGCCCTCTAGCGCGCGGTCGTATTCCTCCTTGTTTGATGCCGTTGCGAGGTTACCGACGATGGAAACGAGCCGCGCCTGGTCCTGGTCGGTCCACGAACCTTCTCCAGGCTTGCGAATGAGAGGTTTGATGGAGGCTGCGAGCGCCTCGGTCGAGCCGGAGATCATGTTGCGCACTTCCGTCGTTGAGCGGTCGGCGCCGCCATTCGTGAAGCTTCCCCACGCGCGCGCGAGCGGCGAGAAGAAGTAGCTGTCGCCACCCTGCAGCGGGCCAACAGCGCGCTCAAACGTATCCTTGTTGAATTGGTCAGGGATGGTGGCGAGGTCATTGAGACCGCCGGCAATGCCCGACAGCTTTGCGGGGTCGCCCGTTATGTCGCCGTCGTAGAGAACCTGCGTATTGCCGTTGGCATCGTAGGCGATGAGCTTGCCGCCGACCGTGCTGGTTCTGAAGCCGGCCGCTTCCGCCTTCTGCTGAGCCTGCGCGAGGGCGACCCGCGTCCGCGCGTTGATGTTGGCGATGTTCGCCTCGGTCTCCTGCCGCTTCAACGGATCCGCGCGCGTGATCTGAAAACGGCCGAGCAGCTTCAGTCCCTGCTCGGGCCCCATCGACTGCGCCAGCGTCAACAGCTCGGGTGGCGTGTTCCGCGCCAGTGGATGGTCCATCGCCGCCGACTGTCCGTCCGGGAACAGGCGCCCCCAGGCTTCCTGCATCTGTCGACGCTGCTGCTCGGTACGCGCATACTCGGCCTGCTGCATGCGGCCCTGCTGTGTCGCCTGAGCAATTTGCGCGCCTGCGCCCGGACCTTGCCCGGCGAGCATTGTCAGGCCGCCCATGAACAGCGGCGATGCGCCGATGCGCTGCGCGAAGTTCTGAAGGCCGGCGAAGGGGGCCTCCGGTGCCGGCCCAGCATCGGGGAAGCCGAATGGCGTGGTGGGATACCGCTGCATCATACTAACTCCCGTTTACTCAGTCAGCGAACTTAACACGGCGAACGGGCTGATGTGCTCGCCGCTTTTTGCGTCCACGTTGCTTCGTCTGTTGCGTACGCTCGGCGCGTCGCTGTCGTTCACGTTGCCAGTCTCCGAGGACGCAAGTGCGGCAGCGCAACGTCAGTCCATCGGGGGACGCTGTGGATGGAAAGAACGCCGTTGCGGGTTGCTCAGTGCTGCAGCCCGGACAGATCTTCGTAGCTATCGTTCCCATTATCAGAACCTCGTCAGTCCATGGCTCGTGTCGGACCACAGCGACCTCACGGGCCGCGCATCATCGCTCAGGCGCTTGCAGATAGCGCGCAGCAGGCCGGCTGGCTTTTTCACGCCATCCTGGAGCCGCAACTCGCGCAGCGCTTTGTCGACGAGCGGCTGACCGTGTTCTTCATCCAGGGCAGATAGCCGACGCTGGCATTCACCAAGAGATGGCGAGCCGGGAAGGCTGGCCAGCCACAGCGCGCGGCTGGCATTGGCATTTTGCCGGCAATCACCATCTGGCGGCCGGCTGCTGTCGCTGCAGCTTGTCGGTTCGCGTGGTGCAACGTGAGACGCAGCAACATGCTGCGGTGAGGCTGGGTGGGGAGTATTAGAGTCTTCCTTAGTATAGGCTCGGCAGATTTTGCCGGTACGGTCGGCAGATTTTGCCGGTTGGCTATCTCCACGCCTACCGGCAGTTTTTGATGGTAGCACCGCCAATATTTTGTACGAGTCTGCGAGCCGTCCTCTTCTGCTCGTCCGCCGCTTTCGCTCGATAAACACACAGCCAGGTTGAGTCAGCTCCTTGAGCGCGTCCTGCACCGTCCGGACCGAGTAGCCGGTCTCTTCCGCAAGCTGTTGATGCGAACGCGTGACGTGACCCGTCTTCGAGTCGGCCCAGTACGCCAGCTGCAAGAGGACGTGCCTCGCTGTTCCCTTGACGGTTTTAAGGCCTATAGCCCAGGCGAGATGGCGACTGCTCATGCTGTCCCCCAGGGTGCGATTGCCGCGAACTGTTCTGGGGGGAGAAAGGCCATGCTCGACAGCGGCACCACGGACTACGTGCGCAACCCCCTCGGCCTGCCGACCCAGATCACCGATGCACGTGGGATCGTTACCAACCTCGCCTACGACAATGCCGGCCGCATCTTGTCGAAGACCTATCCCGCATCAACGGCCGAGAACATCACCTACACCTACGACGACATCACCTCCGGCAACTATGGTGTCGGACGGCTGACCAAGATCGAATCGCAGAACGTCACCATCGAGTGGATCTACGACGCGCGCGGCAATATCCTCACCGACACCCGCACCATCGGCGGCTTGGCACATACCACGAGCTACACCTACGACTTGGCCGACAATGTCACTGCCGTAACTTATCCCTCTGGGCGCATGGTACAGTACGGCCGCGACGGAACAGGGCGCATCACGTGGGTCACAACCCAAAAAGACGCCGGCTCTTCCCCCGCGACCGTAGTCTATGACATCGGCTACATGCCGATCTCCCAGCTCGTGCAAGCCCTCTATTACGGCAACGGCATCAACGACTGGAACACCTACACCACCGATTACGAGGTCGATGTTCTGGGCCTCTACAATGGTGCGGCTACGCTCAATAACCAAGCACTCACCCGCACCGATGGCCTCAACCTCACCAATATCTGGGACAACGTCTCATCCGCCAACGACGTCGCGCTCTGGTACTCGGCTACCAACAGGCTGCAAAACGCCGATGGTCCCTGGGGTGAGAACATTTACTACTACGATGCCGTCGGCAACCGCACCTATGCGATCACGACGCCATCCGGTGGATCGCTCACCGAGCGCATCTTCGGCTACAGCGGCACGAGTAACTTGCTTGGCAACGTGACGATCGCGGGCACCCCAGAGCGCATCTTCACTCACGATGCCGCCGGCAACATGACCGAGGACGAACGTTCCGGCACCGACTACGTCTACGGCTACAACAACCGCAACCGTCTATCGGCGGTCACGGTCGCTGGCTCACTCAAGGGCGCCTATACCTATAATGCCCTAGAGCAGCTCGCCATCCGCGTCACGACGAACATGACGCCTGCCGGCACCACCCACTTCATCCATGACCTCGCCGGCAATGTCATTGCCGAGACGGCAGGTGGTGGCGCCACGGGATCCACCGGCACCATTCGAGAGTACGTCTGGCTGCCCGAGACCGAGATCGCCCCGACCATGCATACGCGGGCACAGGTCGATCGGCCGGTCGCCGTGATCGATGCGGTCAACACAGCATCACCCGTCACCTACTTCGTGCATGTCGACCACCTCAACCGGCCGACGCGCATGACCGATGGCTCCAAGGCAACCGTGTGGAACGCGACCTGGACACCTTGGGGAGCACCCCACGCCATCACCGGCACCGCCTCCTTCAACGCCCGCTTCCCCGGGCAATGGTTCCAGATCGAGAGCGGACTCCATTACAACTGGCACCGTCACTACGATCCCTCCACCGGCCGCTACACCCAGCCCGATCCCCTCGGCTTCGTCGATGGACCAAGTGTGTTTGCGTATGTGAAGGGGACTCCCAGTACGCTCACCGACCGTGATGGACGCCAAGCGGTTCCGCTTCCAATTCCGCCCCAGGCATGGCCAGTGATCCCAGCCATTGCCTGTTTGCTCAACCCAGAGCAGTGCAAGAAAGTGCTGACGCAATGCTTTAAGTGGATCTCGGGTGCAGACGGAGGAGACTCATCTGATGACTCGTTGAATCGATGCTTAAAGGCGGCCGAAGGATCAGATGACGACTGGAATAGCTTTTGCACTTCCAGTCAGTGGACGTTCCCACTCCCAAACCCCAACAAGAACAGGCCAGCGCGATGCCACCAGACCCCCCCACAAAATAGAAAAAATTGGTGCTACAACGAGTTCGGAAACTAAAAGATTTCTGCTGGAGATGCGAAAATGAGTGAGATAGAAGAACCCTATCATTTTTCATTTCTGAATCAGAAGACAGGAAAGAAACTGTATGCTGAGTTTAAAAATCCCCAGCTTGTGCGCAGAGTGAACCCCCATTTAAAGCGCGAGGTTCCAATCTGGGTGGTGCAGTATACGGTATCCCACAATGGCGAAACTGAAAGTCGGGAGTCTGTGGGAGCCACCTGGCTGCAGGCCACGTTATTGGCAGTTGAATATTTGCACCGTCTCATCCCTCTCACCGAAGAAGAAGACTGGGAAACAGAGGATGGCATATCAAGTTGGATTGCACTGCCCAGTCTACTGCCTATCTCTTGGGGCCACAGGGTCTTCTACGACGCCAGAGAAGCAGTTGAGGAAATAGATCGATCAGCATCCAAGGCGGCTTCCCGCAAACGTCCCGATCGATAATTTTCAAACTACCAGCAGGGCACTTCCTGCCTCGACGTTTCGACCAGCGCCTGATCATGCCCGGCCGGCCACCGCGCCATCGTACGCGCAGCTGCGACTTCGGTCGCATGCTCCTACGCGTCATGTGCTCATCATCAGTCGCGCACATAGGTACGAACCGAACTCCAACGAGCCACTCACCTGCGCCGAGCCACCAGCCGACGCGCATGACCGATGGCTCCAAGGCAACCGTGTGGAACGCGACCTGGACACACTGGGGAGCGAGCGCCCCACGCCATCACCGGCACCACCTCCTTCAACGCCCGCTTCCCCGGGCAAACGTACGACGAAGCAGGAGGCTAAAGGAGATGGCACGCGGCCGATAAGTATCACAATCCGCACTGGGACTATAAACCTCCGGGGCAAAACATGGAATGGACACATGTGCCCCAAACCCCTCACGTCACCATAAAGGAGTAACTTCATGATCAACATAGGTTATTGGCAGGATCAAAAGACGTTGATCTTTTCTGGCGGCAAGGATCGGGAACGACTAGGCCAAGCGGTCGCACGCGTTCGAGAAGGCGAGCCTTTGATCGTTCCAGTCTCGATCGATTTGCGTTAGTCGGGTGCGGATATGTAAACCTGTGGGCAACCGGAGCAAATTACGGCGTCCATCGAGTCCGTAATCATGCGTCTCCCTCCTGACACCATTGCTTTCGCCAGCGACAAGGTATCAAACCTCGGTCAGATGCCGTGCCCCTCGCTCGCGTATGTCGATCTGAACGATTTCACGATTATAATATCTATTGGCGAGGACCGGGTGTTGGTCTCCCGTTGACGCTCTATTGTCTTTGAAGAACGCCGGCGTCTCGGCCAACGGTCATTGCCGAGAGGCAGGTGGCCGCCACAGGATCCACCGGCGCGACGCGGATCAGGAACCCCGCTCCGGGAAACGCGTCGCGCGGCGACGTCTCGTCGAGGCGTGCCACTCCCTGAACACGCAGCCGGCGCGGACGCTCGAAATCGATGAACAGCAGGCCGACCTTCGGATCGGCCGCGATCTTGCCCATCGACAGGAACATGCCGTTGCCATCGTAGCAGGGGAACAACAGCTCGTTGTTCTCTATGTGCACGAACCCGGGAGCGCCACCCTTGTAGGATACGGTTGGATGCCCACCGGGCCCGATACTCGATAGGAAGAAGAAGTCGCGCGTACGAATGAACGTAATGTCCTGCTCGGTAAATTCCGAGTGGACGATCGCCTCGACGGTGCGGTCGGCGAGCGCGCGCTGCCCGTAGCGGTCCTGCAGCTGACGGTGGCTTTCGGCGAAAAACTCTGCGTCCATCGGCTCCCTCCTTGGCGGTTCTTGCTTCGCGAGGCGCGCGCAACATGGGCGCGCAAAATGTGAACCGCGAGCAACGGCACGTGAACTGGAACTTTCCCTTCGCGATCCCATATACGGCAGAAGCACCTCGAAGACCTCACTCTCCTTCGCAACTGCAGCAACCTGCGCAGAAGCACGGGTCTTCGTGAGCAACTGCGTGCGATGCCGCCGCCTTCTTGAAACCGTCATGGTTGGCTGGCACTAGCACGCCAAACAGGGACCCCGAGGAAGAATCACAATGCACACGAAACCTGTCGCCGGCGTCCACGTATGTGCGCTCAGGCACATTCCGGAGGTTGTCGCACGCACCGGTGCGCGCCACCTCATCAGCGCAATCAATGCAGACCTTGCACCGGCGACGCCAACCGAACTTGCCCCCGACCGCCACCTCCGTCTCAACATGCATGACATCATCGAGGAGTGCGACGGGGCAACGGCACCCGCCGAGGATCACGTTCACCGCTTGATCGCGTTCGCGCAGAGCTGGGATGGCGAGACGCCCCTCCTCATTCACTGCTTTGCCGGGCTGAGCCGCTCCACCGCCGCCGCCTTCATCACGCTCTGCGCGCTGAACCCCGATACTCCCGAGCAAAAGATCGCGCTCGCGATCCGGCGCGCATCCGATACCGCCGTGCCCAACCGTCGCTTCGTCGCGCTGGCTGACGACGTTCTCGGCCGCCGCGGCCGGATGGTGTCTGCCCTCAGCGACATGGGGCCCAACCGTTTCGCCATGGAATGCATTCCCTTCCGCATCGACGGATTTTCTGCCCCGCGCGCACCGCTGAGAGCCGACCGCGCGGCCTGATATCGCGATCTCCCGCAGCGAGCGGGGGTCCGGGACGACGCCTTCGGAACCTCCTTCCCTCACCCACAGCTTGCCGCCCCGGCGTGGGCGCCGTGCCCCATGGCAATGGCGCACTGGGCGCGGCATCGCACCCCATCTCCCGGCATCGCAACGCGTAACACGTTGATTGCGACGATAAACCCGTGCCAAATATTGGCCCAAGAGCGGCAACGCCAGACGACAGCCGCCGGATATTCGGACGGGGAAGGGAACATAGATGGTCACCACTGCGACTCTGCAGGAGCCTGGGGCACCGCTGCTGTCCCGGGAGCGCATCATTGCGAAGCCGGGATTCAATCGCTGGCTCGTGCCGCCGGCAGCGCTCTGCATCCATCTATGCATCGGCATGGCCTACGGCTTCTCGGTGTTCTGGAAGCCGCTGCAGGGCGTGCTGCAAGGCGCAGACGGCCATCCGCTCCCTGAATGTTCGCAAGGTGCGGTAACCTTCGCCGAAAAGTCGATCGGCACCCTCCACGCGCTCACCGCCACGGACTGCAACTGGAGCCAGTTCGACCTCGGCTGGATGTATACGTTCTTCTTCGTGCTGCTGGGCGCGTCGGCCGCGATCTGGGGCGGATGGCTCGAGCGCGCGGGGCCGCGCAAAGCCGGCCTCGTCGCGGCGCTGTGCTGGTGCGGCGGATTGCTGATTGCCGCGCTCGGCGTCTACGTCCACCAGCTCTGGCTCATGTGGCTCGGTGCGGGCGTCATCGGCGGCATCGGCCTCGGTCTCGGTTACATCTCGCCCGTCTCGACACTCATCAAATGGTTCCCCGATCGCCGCGGCATGGCGACGGGAATGGCCATCATGGGCTTCGGCGGCGGCGCGATGATCGGCTCGCCCCTCGCGACGCACCTGATGAACTACTTCCACACCGAAACGACGCCGGGCGTGTGGGAGACGTTCGTCGCGATGGCCGCGATCTATTTCGCGTTCATGCTGATCGGTGCATTCGGCTACCGGCTGCCGCCCCCCGGCTGGAAGCCGGACGGCTGGACACCGAAGACCAACGCCAACCGCATGATCACGTCCAACAACGTGCATCTCAAGGACGCGCACAAGACGCCGCAGTTCTGGCTGGTGTGGACCGCGCTGTGCATGAACGTGTCGGCGGCGATCGGCATCATCGGCGCGGCTTCGCCCATGCTGCAGGAAACGTTCGGCGGCATGCTCGCGGGAGATCCGAACGTCGGATACCTGCAGCTCAAGGATAATGTCGAGCTAGCAGCGAAGGCGGCGGGCGTAGGCGCGGGTTTCGTCGGGATCATCTCGCTGTTCAACATTTTCGGGCGCTTCGCCTGGGCGTCATCGTCGGACAAGCTGGGCCGCAAGAACACGTATTTCGTGTTCTTCGTTCTCGGCGCCGCGCTCTACATTCTCGCGACCTACGCCGCGCAATGGCAGATGGTGACGCTGTTCGTCGCCGCGATCTGCATCATCGCGTCGATGTACGGCGGCAGCTTCTCCACCGTACCCGCGTATCTCGCCGATCTCTTCGGCACGCAGTTCGTGGGCGCCATTCACGGACGTCTGCTCACGGCATGGTCGACGGCGGGCATCGTTGGCCCCGTGATCGTCAACTACATGCACGACACGCGGCAGGCGGCGGGCATTCCGCCAGACCAGCTCTACGGTCCGATCTTCTATACGCTCGCGGGCCTGCTCGTGATCGGGTTCATCGCGAACCTGCTCGTGCGTCCGGTCAATCCGAAGTGGCACATGAGCGACGTGGATGTCGCCCACGAGTACGCCAAGCTGCACCTGTCTCCCTCCGCCGCTCACAAGGAAGGCTCCTACGGGATCGGCATGGGCGGGCTCGATGCGAAGGCGGCGCTGTTCTGGCTGTTCGTCGGCATTCCGCTCGCATGGGGCATCTGGAACACCGCCGAGAAGGCGCTCGTCCTGTTCCACTGATCCCGATCAACGCGGTACAGAAGAAATGCGGCGGCGGCCCCACGAGGTCGTCGCCGCTTTTCTTCGCCGGCCATCCGCGAAGCAATGCGGCCAGGTGGACGGGAAGATTTTCCCGCAGCGGGCGCGCAGGTGTGATCGCGTCAGGCGCGCGCACCTCTTCCCATCATTTCCGGTGACCATTTCATCGCAGGCCAAACGTTAGACGCGCCGAGCACCCTCTGTCATAAATTCGTCATCGTGCCCGCGAAACGGACGAGGGTAGAGTTTGACGGCCGAAGGCGCTTGCGATGAAAAATCCCGACGACCCGCAGTTCGCACCCTGGTGGTGGCTCGGCATTCCCGTAGCCATCCTCGTAGCTCTTCCCCTCATCAGCCACCTCGCGCCGGATTTTTACGTCCGGCGCATGCTGCCCGAGGGCTACGGCGTGCTGGAGCTGTCGCACTTCTTCGTGCCGCTCGTCGGCTTTTTCCTCGGGGTGCAACTGCTCCTCAACGCCCGGGTGCGCGCGAACCTCATCTGGTGGCTGCTGATCCTCTTCGGCACGCTCGCCTGTTTCTATACGGCCGGTGAAGAGCATAGCTGGGGACAACATTTCTGGGGCTGGGAAACGCCCGAGGAGTGGAGCAAGATCAACCGCCAGCACGAAACGAACCTGCATAACGTTTCGCCGCTGTTCAACATGCTGCCGCGGACGGTGCTGGAGATCGCCATCCTGCTTTGTGGCCTTGTCCTGCCGCTCCTCGCCTGGATGGGACGCCCGATCCGCCTCAAAGGCCTGGAGCCGTTCGAGCCATCCATCATCCTGGTGCCCGTCTCCATCGGCGCGCTCGTCTACAAGCTCGATGCGACGATGCAGAAGGAATTCTACTTCGAGGGGCTGGTGACCCGCCCCGCCGAGGCTGCGGAGACCTTTTACGTCCTTTTCATGCTGTTTTATCTGATCCTCATCCGGCGCCGCATAGCGGACCTGGGTCCGCCCGCTTAATATCGGCACGCCGGGGTTCGCGCGATTGCGCGGCCCAGGTCCCCGGGCGCATTCGTCGCCCAAACGAGGTGTTTGCTTTTTCGGATAGAGTGCCTAGAAACAGCGCGTCGGGGCGTAGCTCAGCCTGGTAGAGCACCTGCTTTGGGAGCAGGGGGTCGCGAGTTCGAATCCCGCCGCCCCGACCAGTATTTCAGCGACTTATCCTACGCCTATGCGGGCAGCAGGAATTGCCCTCGGAACCGGGCGATGGGTTGGGAGAGGCCATGGTTGCGCGCATCTTCAAGCCGGCGAAGACGGCTATGCAGTCGGGCGAGGCCCGCACCAAGGACTGGGTACTGGAATATGCGCCGGCCAGTCCGCGCGAGGTCGATCCGCTCATGGGCTGGACCGGCACCCGCGATATGCGCGCCCAGGTGCAGCTGGCGTTCGATACCAAGGAAGAGGCGATCGCCTACGCCGAGCGCGAGGGCATCGCGTTCCAGATCTTCGAGCCTTCTCCGCGCAAGATGATCCGCAAATCCTACGCCGACAATTTCAAGTACGGCCGCATCGGGCGCTGGACGCACTGAAGCGGGCGCTGGACGCACTGAAGCGGGACGCGCGCATCCTCAATCCCATATCGGGCCACCGCCCGCGACGAGATGCAAAGCATCCGTTGCCTCGCGAAGGCGAAGCCCTGCGCGCCGTGTGACGCCTCGGCCCGTCGAAGCGGGCAGCGCGCGACTTAGCGTAAAGCCGATACTCGAGCGAGCTTAACGCGCGGGCACGGGCGCATCCTTGAATGCGGGATGGCGCACGCGGTCGCCTGCCTTGATGCCGAGCCGCTCGGCGGCGCCGCCCGCGAGCTCCAGCACCGCCGAAACGGGACCGCCCGATTCGATCACCCGGTCCGACATCGGCTCGGCGCGCGCCTCGATGCGGTGGATCACGCCGTCCGGCCGAATGAAGAGCATGTCGAGCGGGATGTACGTGTTGTGCATCCACATGCTGAGCTCGCGCGGCGCATCATAGGGGAACAGCATTCCTCTATCGTCGGCCAGATGGGTGCGGAACATCAGGCCGAGCGCCTTCTCCTTCGGATCGGCGGCGACCTCGACGTCGATCGGCACTTCCTGGCCGTTCGCCGGCAATAGCCATAGGCGCTCGACGCGCAGCCGGGTTTCCGCCGGCGCGGGCGTTGCGACAGTTGCCGTCGCCACAACAAACAGGGCCGCCCAATGGGCGGCCCTGCGCTGAATTCGCAATTGAGCCATCGCCCCTATCAGTGCGTTGGCGGCAGTCCCGGTTGACCATCCGGCCGGAGCTCGGCGGCCATGCAGCCCTTGGAGCCGTGCCCCCAGCGGACCATGACCATCTGCCCCGGACGCAGCTCGGTGAAACCGAAGCGCCGCAGTGTCTCCATGTGCACGAATACGTCGGGCGTTCCC